>OGNQ01001198.1_pt1 | contig 19564 bp, 6 predicted proteins | sample 1573481 | NCBI WGS metagenome assembly OGNQ01 (sample SAMEA2581920, study PRJEB24529) | metagenome | biome: Human gut stool | place: China | collected 2011 | reverse complement strand
ACTCTATAAACCGCTATTTTATCAGCAGCCTCGGGACGCGTCGCCCCCATTAGAGCTTGCGTTTTGAGGCAAGAGCTGGTGAGGTGCGGAAAAAACTGTTGCGGGAAAAAGAAAAAAACAATAACGGGAGAAAGAAAAAACAATAACGGGAGATAGAAATTACTGTTTGATTGACAGATAATTCTATCTCCCGTTATTGTTTTATAGTAAAGCTATATCCGTGTCGTTAGCGGACGATGCGCACCTTTCGGCCGCCAATCAAGTATAAGCCGTTAGGCAGCGCCTTGACGTCAGACAGCGTGGCCTGGCGCATGATAAGACGGCCCTCAATGTTGTACACATCGGCACGGCCCGTGCTTCCAAGCGCCTGCATGATAGCCGTTACCTTGGTAAACTCACCCGTCACCTCCACATCATGTGCCGGCATCGTAGCGGGTATTTTGCTCCAGCCCATAAATATGTAGCCCTCCTTGGTGGGAGCCTCTTCGGGGGTGATGGCAGTGCCATAAGTCACGTCAATTTGCTTGTACACCTCACCGTCCACCTTGTAGACGAGTTTGTAAGTGTTCGCTGTAAAGCTACCCGTCACCTCCACATCGTTTGCAGGCATCGTGGCCGGTATTTCGCTCCAGCCGCTGAAAGTGTGGCCCTCCTTTTCGGGAGCAGCCTCGGTAGCGGGGGCAGTGCCGTAAGTAACCTCGATAGTTTTGTACACCTCACCGTTCACCTTGTAGACGAGATTGTAAGTGTTCACCGTAAACTCACCCATCACCTCCACATCGCGTGCCGGCATCGTAGCGGGTATTTCGCTCCAGCCGCTGAAAGTGTGGCCTTCTTTGGTGGGAGCCTCTTCGGGAGTGATGGCAGTGCCATAAGTAACCTCTGTGGTCTTGTACACCTCGCCGTCCACTTTGTAGACGAGCTTGTAAGTGTTCACCGTAAAGCTACCCGTCACCTCCACATCGTGTGCCGGCATGGTGGCCGGTATTTCGCTCCAGCCGCTGAAAGTGTGGCCCTCCTTGGTAGGATTGGGCTCGGGAGTGACAGCATCACCATAGGTTACTGGCACTATTGTGTACGTCATGCCGTTCACATTGTAGACAACTCGGTAGGTGTTTATTTGCCACTGCGCAGTGAGTGTGAGGTCGCGTGCCGGCATGGTGGCGGGCAGTTCCTCGTTCCAGCCCATGAAGGTATAGCCCTCGCGTGTGGGCGCGTCGGGAGCCGTGATGGCGGTGTTGTAGTCCTGCGTGATGGGCGCCACCTCGCTGCCACCGTTGGCGTCGAAGGTGATGGTGTATTGGTTTATTACAAACTCACCCGTCACCTCCACATCGTGCGCCGGCATGGTGAGCGGCAGTCCTGTCCAGCCGCTGAAAGAGTGGCCCTCGCGTTCGGGGTATTCGATGGGAGTGAGTGTTGTGCCGTATGGCACCTCCTCAGCATGGTATTCCTCGCCACCGACTATGTATGTCAGAGAGTAGCTGCGTGCAGCGTTGAGCACCAGCGGACTGCCGGGTCGGCCGCCCAAACCTTGCGACTCGAAGGTGATGTCGCCGCTCTCGGGCTGCAGGTTAAGCACCTCGCCCGTGTCGGTGTTGCGCAGGCGCAGAACGATGTTTTCGCCCTGCGGCTGATTGCTGCGCACGCGCAGGTAGAGCCATTGCGCCTCGTCCTTGGTTTGCACCTCGGCCGTGCCGCGGCATTCGTCGCCCACAAAGGCCCCCACCTGGTAGTGGCTGAAGTCGGTTATAGGCGTGCCGTCAAACACGATGTTGGCGTAGAGCGTCATGTCGTATTTGTAGTCGTGCGGATTGACCGTCCATGGCGCCTCGCTGCCGCTGTTTTGGGCGCGTGCGCCGAACACGCTGAGCAGCAGTGTGGCTATGAGCAGCCACAGGCTTTTCGTGTGTATATGTGTCATGTTTGTGTCTGTATTTATTGTTGGTTGACTGGTTTACGGGTTAACGGGTTGACAGGTAAGTATGTTTTGCATTGTCAATATGCAGATAGTGTAACGGCATTTGGCAAGATGTACAAACTTACCCGTCAACTCATCAACTCATCAACTCATCAACTCATCAACTCATTCCCCAGTTTACTTCACCACTTGCTTGCGCACGGTGGTAGAACCGTCAAGTCCGGTAGTCTTGATAATGTAGAGTCCCGGCTGCGTCACGTTGTTCACACGCTGTCCGCCCACGGTATAGATGCCGTTTGGCAGGTTGGTGTGCGAAGTCACGTTACCGTCAATGCCAGTGGCCGTGCCATCGAGGTGCAACACATAAGGCGCTCCGGTGGTGCCGAGCATGTCGGCCGCAAAGGTCGTAGTGTTGCTGATAGGCATCATTTCGCCCGAAAGCGCGTCGTAGGCAGCAAAGTTGATGGTTTCGTTGCCCAAGCCGTACACAGCGAGGAAAATCATGCCATTGGCCTCGATGTTGGCAATGCCTCGGCATTCGCCCTCGCTCAGAGCCACCACCTGGCTGCCCTCGCTCAGTGTGGCGCTACTCAGTGTGGCCACAATGGGCATCATGTTGGGGTAGCGGTGTCGGTTAAGCTCGTAGGGCGCAACCTTGGTCTGCAGGCGGTGCGCACCATAGAGCGCTTGCGCGTTGGCCACCGACGATACGGCATTGTAAGCAAAACTCTTGTCAGAGCCCGACTTGTACAGATAGCCGCGTCCGGGCTGCATGAGCTGCAGTGAACCAGTCCATTCGCCCTCGGCAGTGTAAGTGGCAAATCCGCCATCGAGCGTTTCGATGCAGTCGTCGGTGTCAGGTTCGAGCAAGGCAAGCGCATCGTTGAGCGACAGTGCCGTGCCGAGCGGATAGCCGAGCCAGTTCCAGCCGCGCACCAGTTCAATTTGTATGGCGGTGGGGTTATACTGTTCGCCGGCGAAAGCCTTCTCGGCCGTGGCCGGAGCGAGCAGTTTCATAGTTTCGGCAGCGTTGATGCTCAGCAGGTTGCCCACCAGTCCGAGGTCGGGGTCGGCAATGGCCTCGCGCTCCTGCGTCACGATGCGCGTAGCCACACCGTTCAGTTCGGTAGTGGCAAGCGGCGATGCCAAGTCGTGCGAGTTCCAGTTCCAGCCCTCGGCCAGCAGCAGTTTCACGCTGCTCTGTCGAATGGTGTAGTCAAAAGTCTGCACATCGCTCTCGTCGGCATTGATGCCCATGGCCATAGCCTTGATGGTGACGGCATCGTTGATAACGATGGGTCGCTCATACTTGATGCGTGTGGCGGCGTCGCAGGGACATGAGCCGTCGGTGGTGTAGTAGATGGTAGCCCCCTCGCTCTCGGTAGTGAGTGCGATGGTCTGTCCGCGATATACCGCCGTGCCGCTCAGTCGTGAGGCACGTGGTGCCTTTACCGCGTTGAGCAGTGCGGGATCCACCACATTAACCATGGTAGTAGCCTCGAGCCCGGCGTCGGGCATGGCATACTTGATGGCCGTGGCACCCGGCAGTTGTGCGTTGATGGTAAAGGTAGCGTGTCCGTCGGCATCGAGTGTAAGTTCGGTGGCGTCGGTGGCTGCAATGAGGTCAGAGGCCGAGCCAAGGGTGATAGTCTTGCCAGCGGCAGCCTCGGCAGGTTGTGCGGCCACACTTACGGTGAGCTGTGCGTTGTAGGCAATGTTCACCACATTGTCCACCACAATTTCGCGCACCTTCTTCTCCACGTCGAGTTGTTGTTCAAAGTTGTCGGTCATGCCAATGCCGGCATAGCTCTGCACGTTGCGCGACACGATGATGCGTGCCTCGTCGTAGTAGCCCAGTCGGTCGGTGGCCAGTCGCAGGCGCGATGCGTACTGCTGTTCGCTGCCCTCAATGGCCGCTTCGGCGTTGAGCAACTCAATTTGTGCATCGGTAATGAGCACCTCGGTGTCGGCCGACTTACACTTGATGTAGATGTTGTCGGCAGTGAGCGTGGCGGGGTCCATATACTTAGAGAACTGCAGTTCCACGCCGTCCTCGTAGGCTCGTGCGCTCACCACTTCGGGCTGTGAGTTTTGCACCATGCCAATGTTCACGTCCATTTGTGGCGGTGGCACGGGCAGCCATTCCGACTGTGCGGGCTGGTAGCCCTCCTTTTCAAATCGCACTTGCCACAAGCCTTGTGGCACGTCCCACTGGTACATACCGTTTTCGTCGGTAAAGAGCGGGTTTTGCTGTGCATAGTCCTCGGCATTCCACAGCACGACGTTCTCGTGCAAGTCGCCGTACATGTCCTCCACCGTCTCCTTGTAGTAGCAGGTGGCAGTTACGCCCTGCAAGCGGTTAGACGACACGCCCTCGTATACGTAGCCTGAGGGGTCGACAATCGGGTTGACGCCCGGGTGAGTGGGTTCTTTGCGCTTGTTCACCTTACCGTATTTGCCGCCGCACTTGAGATTTCCGATGGCAATCCAGTATTGTGCCTTGAGCGTGTTGAACTTCTGTTCAATGCTGAAGTACTTAGAGCATTCTGCATAGCCGTTGAGAATGCCAGAGGCGAACCACAATCCGAGTTCGAACGGCGGGCACTCCCAGCTTACGAGTGAGGCAAAGTCAACTTCGATGGCGCCAATCTCGGCACCGAGAATACGCTTGTAGTTGTTGATGAGGTCGCAGCCGTCGGCAAAGATGCTGTCGCGCAGCGCGATAGCCGCCTTTTCGTTACCCTCGCACGGTATGCGCTTGATGATGGCATCGAGCAGACTAATCCAGTCGTTCATATCCTGATTGGCCGCATCGAGGTCGTCGTAATAGGTGAGCAGTTCGAGGAACACGCCGAAGCCGCCAATCAGCTTGCCACCAACCTTGGCATACTTGCCGAGGTTGCTGCCGCCCTTAACGGGAGACTTAGGCAGTTTGTCGAGTGGCTTCTTGATAAGGTTGAATGCCTTTTGTGCCACGTTCTGCATGTTCTTGAAACTACCGAGCTGCTTTTCGAGCTTCTTGGCGTACTTAGCCACCTTTTGCATCTCGGTTTTGTATTGTTCGAGCTTTTTAAGGTTGGCAGCGCGCTTTGCGTTGAGCTGTTCTATGAGTTCGGCGTTGTCTGCATTTTGTGCAATTTGCTTGTCAATGTCAAGGTTCTCGCTGAGCAGTTCCTTTATGAGCTTGTCTTTGTAAGCAATCACTTGGTGAGCCTGCTCAAGTTCCTTTTGGCGTGCAGCTATTTTGCCAGACACTCTGGCCTTTGCCTTGTCGAGTGCGCTGACAATTTTGGCGTAAGCCGCTTTAAGTCCCTTTTCGTATACGCAGCACAGTGCGTCCTTGATGTCGAGCGTCAGTTGTGCGTTGGCGCGCCATTTTGGCAGCGCATCGTTGGCGTCGGTGCCAGTACCTAATGCCACCAGTTTTTTGGTGTAGGTAATCATCGTGTTGATGCAGTCGGTCCAGTCGTTCACGCCCTCAATAAACTCGTCAAGCTTTCGGCTCTTGGTGGCAGCGTCAGCGTCTGTTACCTCAATTTTGTAAAGCTTAGAGTTGGCAAGGTCGATGAATGTGGCCCCACTGTCGGTCAGCAAATAATATATTTTGGTGCTGTCGCTCATCTGAAGTGCAGTGTAATGCTGTGCAATGAGCTGTGCCTCGTCCACAGTGGCGAGTGTTTGAGAGGTAATGGTGTATTGCTTGCCATTGTTCTCGAACGAGGCGTTGATGTCGCCCTGGGGCACTTGTGCCTTGATGATGTCGGGGTTGAACCCAAAGTCGTTGAGCAGCGAGTCGGCTCCAGTGGTTTGCAGCGTGGCGAACCATTGATTGTACTCTTGTTCAAACTCTTGAAGTTTGGTGTCAAGCTCGTCAAAGTAAGTCTCCGACGGCTCCACAGGTTCGGCATCGCCCACCACCTTGCTTACCAAGGCGTTGAGTTGCTCGGCATCGATGTCTTCACTCTCGAGCAAAGTTTCGAGTTCGCTGCAAGCAGTTTCCTCGGCAGTGGTTTCGGGGTTGAGCAGTTCGTTTTTGAGCTGCGTAACCTGCTCCTTGGTGTCGTTGAAGTCGGCCTCGACAAAGGCTGTGGCATCTTGAATGAAAGCGCGCGAGCCAACGATGGGGCTGAAGAAGTTGTAGTCGACACTGATGTTGGAGGGCAGTGCGCTGGTGTCGAAGTTGTGCGAGCCAACCCACTTGCCCTGCTGTGCGCTGTAACGGCACGGCACTTCAACCACCTTGCCGTTGTTGGTAAACACATTGACAACCACGTCGCTGATGCCAGTAGAGTCGGGCTGGGTGAAGGCCACCACAAAGGTGAAGAGCGCATCGCCCGCAAACGAGTAAGAGCTGGCGTCGGTGGTGTTGTTGGCAAAGTTCCAGGTGATGGTGTTGTTCTGACCCAGCGTGTAGAACGACATGGCCACCGACTTAACCTCGGTGTATTGCTCGTCGTAGGTACAAGTTTTGGTCTCGGTAGCCATTTCCATGCCGTTGCTGGTAACAATCTTGGCACTGATGTTGTGGTCGGTAAGGTTGTAAGCCGATGCTATGAGGCAGCTGGCCGACCAATAGCCGTTGGCCAGAGCCTTGGTGCTGCCTATGAGTTCGGTGCCATCGTAAATTGACACCTCGGCGCGCGACTGGGCCACACCGCTCACTACAATCTCGCGGGTGCGGGTGCGCTCGGGCACACGTATTGACACGTCCTGCACGGCATACTGTGCCGAACCGATGGGCTGCACCATGTCCTTGCCCTTGAGGCGGAAGGCCACAGAGGCGTTGGGGGCGAAGGTGCCGCTCTGGGTGGGAATGACGCAGAAGCGCACGCGGTCGGTTATGTGACTGTTGTCGAGCGGTACGGTGATGGTGCGGCCGTTGAGCTGGTAGTACGACACATTGGAGCCAATCATGAGCGAACCGTCCACCATGTTGGTGCCCTCGGGCAGCTCAAACTGCAACTTGACACCCGACACATTGTCGCGGTAGACACTCTTAAAGTCCACCTTGGCCGTGAGGGTGAGGTAGTTGCCAGCCACGATGCTGCTCTTGTTGGAAGTGAACGAGGTGTTGGCACCTGTGTAGTAGAACTTGCTCTCGTCGAAGTAGGGCACTACGGCGTTCTTGGCCGGTGTGATGAGGCCGCTGCGCACTGTGACGCGGTTGGCCACATAGTCGGTGCCGTTGATGAGGCCCGCCTGGTCGAACTGGCTGAGGTTGTACACAGAGTTGAAGAAGTCGCTCTGTCCCATGGTGACGAGGGTGTACTCTCCGTCCTTGAGTCCGCTGATGGTGAGGTCGGCGGCGGGGTAGGTGTAACGGTTGAGCAAGTTGCCCTGTGCGTCGTAAAGAATGGCCAGCACGGTGGGGTTCTCGGTGGTGGTGTACACGGCACGTATGCCGCCCAGCTGGGTGATGGGCACTTCGACGGTGAGTGCAAGGTCGGCAGTGATGCGTCCGCCCGTGGTGACAGGCATAAAGGCATCGGTCTTGCTGCTGGCCGTGATGGTGAGCGAGTCGCCCTCGTTGACGTCCTCGAGCAGCACGATGTCGGGGTACTGCACGTTGAAGTGGGTGATGGCGCGCTGTGCGGTTTGGTTGTAGATGGTGTAACTTACGTTCTGGTAGTCGTCGTAATAGTCCTTCACCTCGGGCTGCACGCCCTGTGCCACACTATTGGTGTAAGTGTAGCGTGTGGTGATGCGCGCGCCCTGAATGGGCTTGAGCAGCACGTCGGGCAGTTGTGCCGTGGCCACGGCCTGCAGGCTGTCGGGCAGGGTGTCGGTGCGGCTCACGTAGTCGGTAAGGGCGTAGGTGAGCACCGATGGTGCGCCGTAGCCGCTGAGGGTGTACTGTCCGCGCTGGTCGGTGCGGGCGGTCACGGCCTTGGTGTAGCGGCTGTTAAGCGTCTGGCTCATGGTGACGGTCACACCGCTCACGCCCTGCTGGGTGGTGCGGTCGATGACGCGGCCCGTGAGGGTGAGTGCTGGCAGCGGCTGTAGCGCAATGTGCAGGGCGTTGTCGGCCTCGACCACCTGGTAGAGGGTGTCGGCGGGCAGCGCATACTGCATGGCCACGCTCTGCGGCACGCTCACGGCACACATTACGGCGGTGCCGGCCACCTGGTTGGTAAGCTCGTTGCCCTGTGCCAGGTAGTTGCCGCTGGCGTCGAGCCAGTTGACGGTGGACTGCGCGGTGATGTCGGTGGTGCCGGCTGTGATGGTGGCCGCCACGGTGCGCAGCTGCTTCATGCGGTCGAGGTTGAACGAGATGCTCTGGCTCTCGAGTTCAATCTTTACGGTGTCGGTGCGCGCCAGTTCGGTGCCCTGCTGGTTGCGGAGCACGGCCACATAGCGTGTGTCGCGCATGAGGGTGTTGAAGGTGTAGTTGAGTCGGTCGGTCACCACGTAGCGGTAGCGCTGTCCCGTTTTGACGTTGATAAGCTCGAGGGGCATGTTTTTGTAACGGCCGTCGGCGCATGCCTCGGGCAGATTGACCTCAAGACTTGCCACGTTGTGCTGCACGGGCATGATGATGATGGTGCCGTTGCTGACGTAGTCCTTCCAGCCCTCGGCCTGCTCGTATATCTCGACCGAGGCTTTGGGCACGAACACGATGAGGCCCTTGTTTACGCCGTCGAACACGTAGCTGTCGAGTGTGGGGGGCGTGGTGGCGAGGCAGGTGAGTTCGGCCAGTGCGGTGGCGCCATTGAATGCGCTGTAGCCAATGCGTGTGATGCACGATGGCAGCATGATGCGCGTGAGGTGGTCGTTGCCATACCAGCATGAGCCAGGCACGGTGGTGATGCCGTAGGTGCGGCTGAGGTCGACCACGGCGCAGGTGCTGAAGTTGTTGGCTATCTGGAAGTCGTTGCTGTTGACGTTGCCGGCCACGATGATTTTGCTCAAGGCCGAGGTGTTGCCACCTGTCACATCGTTGAGTGCGCCGCTCACATTGCCCGGCGTAAAGTCGTCGATGATGGCTGTGCCCTCGTCAGCGTCGTAGGCGTTGCGGCCCGGATTTTTGGGGCTTGAGGGGTTGTAGCGGTAGTGGCCGTAGAGCTGCACGGGTGCCGCGGGCATGGTGTAGTAAAGGTTGCGTGCGGTGGACAGGGTGTCGCCTGCCGCGTTGGTCCAGCACACAAACTCGAAGTTGGTGTTGGTGTAGGCGGTGAGGCTCACCTGGGCGCCAGCCTGGTAGTTGCGTCCGCCACCACTGAAGGAGCCTGCCCCAGCGGGTTTGGTGCTGGTGCTGAGCAGGTAGGTGGGTGTCTCGCCCTCGGGAAATGCGGGGAGCGAGGGGCTGCCGGGCTGGTATTTGAACACGGCGGTGATAACTACATTGTGTGCGGGCATGGTGTAGTAGAAACTGGTTGAGGTGGAGAGGGTGTTGCCCTCGCCGTCAACCCAGTACTGGAACTTCATGCCGTTGTTTTGGCCGGCGCTCAGATAGACGCGCTGGCCGGCGGTGTACTTGTTGCCGCCCGTGGTGTTGAGCCCCGATGTGGCGGGCGAGCTGACCACGCGCAGTGTGTAGTAGTGCGTGGTGTCGCTGTCCGTGGTGGGGAAGTTTGGCAGTGGCGGATTGCTTGGGTCGTACCCTTCGGTCTGCGCCAGGGCAGTGAGGGTGCTGAGCCATGCCATTATGATGAATAATAATCTGTTCATATACTTGTTGTTATATATGTTTTTGGTTGACGGGTAGTTTTGTCTGCCTGCTTGCCCGTTAGTTCGTAAACTAATTGAAGTTTCGGATTTAGGTTCGCACGGTCTGTTAGGCGCTGCGAAGAAACGCTACCTCTAATGGGGGCGACGCGTCCCGCGTCGGGATAGAGATAGAGATAGAAGTTAGACACGAACGCTACTGCTGCTAATAAACGCTACCTCTAATGGGGGCGACGCGTCCCGCGTCGGGATAGAGATAGGAGTTAGACACGAACGCTACTGCTGCTAATAATAGTTGCATGTTTTCCCGACGCGAGACGCGTCGCCCCCATTAGAGGTAGCGTTCGGTGCCTTTGGCCGCACCCGTCTAAACCCGAAACTTGAGTAAACTAACTTACCCGTTAACCCGTCAACTTGTCAACTCGTCAACTCGTCAACTTTATTTGATAACCTTCTTTCCACCCTTGATGTAGAGGCCCGGTGCCGTGGGGTTGTTCACCTTGCGTCCGTCGAGGGTGTAAGTGTCGTCGTTGCGGTCAGCCTCGTTGACAGTGGCGGCATTGATGCCTGTGGCCACAGCGTCGAAGTGGAGCACAAAGCGGTCGGTGCTGTCGCCGGCCTTGGCTGTGAAGCTGTAGCCTGCGGTGCCGTTGAGCTGCAACTTGGTACCAGTGAGACGGTCCTCAAGTGTGATTTGGCCGTCGGGCTGATTGCTGAGGCCGATGGTGTAGGTGCCATCGGTGCCGAAGTGCAGACCGAGCAGGGCCTGGCCATTGTTGAGCGGACGCTCGTTGATGGCGTAGCGTGTGGCACCGTTGATGGTGAAGATTTGCGACACGGCAGGCTCGGTGCCGGTAAACTTGGCGGCATCGCGGCTGAGGTCGTACTGCATGGTGGCAGCCTCGTTGATGACTACGCGGGTGCGGTCGGCCTGCTGTCCGTCCTTGGCCAGTGTGATGTTGAACACGGTGCGCTGTGCGGCAGTGTGGGCGTTGCTGTCGTAGGCAGCCCTGATGCGCTGCGGTGCGCTGGCCGGTTCTTCCTCCACAAGCGTGCGGGCGTAGCGGTCGGTCTGGCGTCCGTCCTTGAGGAAGGTGATGCTCTCCTGGTCGACGGGGCGCTGCACGAAGAAGGCCTCGGCGGGTGCGAGAATGTAGCTGTCGTCTACCGGGCTGTATGCCTCATAGTTCTGGTTGTTGCTGTTCCACACCATGAAGGGCGCCCCGAAGTCGAGGAAGCGGGTGTCGAAGTAGCTTGGGTAGGGATTGCCAATGAGGTTCCAGCTGCGGTTGTGCTCAAACTCAGCGAGGTGCTCCTCAAGCGCCACGGTGCGGTTGTCGGCATTGAATATTTGCTGACGGTTGACGGTGGTGGTGAGGGGGCGCACGGTGAATTGGGCGGCGTCGTAGTTGCCGTTTTTATCTTCGGGCTTGTAGCACTGCATGATGTAGCCCTTGCCAGCCTGGAGCACGTCGTCGGCCGAGAGGTTCTGCCATACGGCAGCGGTGTTGCCTGCTGCGCGCTCGGCACCCGAGTGGCCGCGTATTACCCATGAGGTGGTGCTGTCGACGGGTACAATGTCGCTCACCTTGACATCGAAGGGGAATGACACGAACTGCCAGCGGTTGGTGGCGTTCCAAAGGTTGATGGTGACGTTTTCGGCACGCATCTCGCCCTTGACAATGAGGCTGGTGGGGCGGAGGTGTCTATAGTTTTCGTTATAATAGTAGTTTTGCTCGTAAGAGTACTTGGCATACGGCGAGAGCACCATGCTGAAGTCGTTGACAGCGAGTTTGCTGCGTCCGCTGATGGTGAGGTTGCCGTGCTGGTAGTCGGTGTTGCCCTGTGAGTCGGTAATCTGGTTGTTGGTGACGGTAAGCTCGATGTCGGGACGGTAGTCGGGGTCGAGCTCATCGCGCAGGGTGAAGTAGAAGTCCTTGTTAACCTTGACGTACTGCGGCATGAAGTCGGAGGTACGGAAGGTGTAGAACTGGTTCCAGCCTGTGGCTAACTGATACTCGGCAAGGCTCCATACTGGCACGTAGAGTACGGCCTTGGTGAGGTCGGAGTTTGTCAAGGGACAGCCACTGCCGGTGTTGGGGGGCATGACAGAGCGTGCCTCGATGGTGACGAGGCTGTCGCAGTCGTCGAAGGCACCGCCTGCGCAATATTCTAACGAACTGGGAAGCACGATTTCTGTGGCCTTGTTGTTAGCTAATGCATATTGTTCAATGCGTGTCAGTCCTTCGTTGAGGTTGATTTGACGCAGATTGCGGCAGCCAGCGAATGCGGCGTTATATATATTGCGTAGGGTAGAGGGACAGTTGAGGGTGTCGATGGCTGTGTCTTGGAAGGCATAAGCCCAAATGTCGATAAGTCCCTCGTTGAGTGTGACTTTGCTCAGATTGCTATTTCCATTAAAAGCATACCCTCCAACCCATGTGGTTGATTTGGGAAGTGTTATTTCGCGGAGATTGCAGTTTCTGAAAGAATAATCGCCAAAACTTGTTATACTGTCGTGTAGTTCGACACTTTGCAGAGAATTACAACCATCGAAAGTATACCACGGAATCTCTTTAAGTTTGGTGGGTATCTTGACTGTACGCAAACTGCGGCAGGCAGAAAATGCGTAGCGGCCTAATGATGTAAGACTGTCTGGCAGATGCACTTCTTGCAGTTGCTTTATTTGACGAAAAGCAGCTTCCTCGATGGTCTCGACATTGTCGGGGATATTGACTGATGTCAGTGAGGTCCTTTGGAAGGCATAGCTGCCAATCTTTTTGAGTGTGGGCGGCAGCACCACTTTGTCGATGGCCCAACGCCCGTTGAATGCATAGCTTGGTATTTCGTCAATCAGGGCTTTTGACAGGTCGAGCTCGGTGAGGTTGGTCATTTGCCCAATCTTGCTCCAGTCGTCGCTGTTGAGCTCGCCCTCAATGATGAGTTTGTTCACCTCTTGCAGATAGCCGGCCTCTTCTACTACTACATGGCCAAGGTCGCCAGCGGCAATTTTACCTGTGCTGACAGTGATGCCTTCGTCGCCACCGATGAGCACGTTGTAGTCGGTGTTCCATGCACTGACAAGACGGTAGGCGTGGAAACTCTCGCGGGGGATAACTATTCTGAGGTAGCGGTATGTGGAGTAATTGTCTTCATAGTAACTGTCATCACCTAATGACCCCAATGTGGGTGGCACCTCGGCATTGACTTTGATGCGCTGGAGTTGTGGGCAGTTGTACACAATGTAATCGCCCATGCGCTCCACATTGGCGGGTATTTCGAGGTTGGTAATGGCGCGGTAATCAGACAAACCGTTATCGTTTATGTGGCGCAAGGTGCGGGGCAGGGTGAGTGTGCGCACTTTGTTTTGGTTGTAACGGTTGTCGTAGAGGGCTACGACGGCATAGGTTACGCCGTTGTAGCGCACAGTGGAGGGTATGACGAGGTCGGTCACATCGGCATTTTCGGCTTCCAGACCGGTGCAGGCTGCCACCTTGTGGTCTTGGTCGAGGTAGTAGCCCATGTTGTCGATGGTGTAGCGTTGGTCGGTGTTGAATGCCCAGTCGTCGATTTTTTGGTTGCTCGACACCTGTACGGCAATGCTCGTTTCGAGCGCGTCGAATGCAGCCAGGTAGTCGGCGCTTGTTGAGGTGTTGACATCGATGGCGCGGCCAAGGGCTACGGCTTCGGAGATGTCGACATAGGCGCCCTCGTTGAGGATAGAGTCGGCTACAACGATGTCTTTCTGAATGAGCGGATAGTACGACACGGCTTTACGCACATCGTTCAGTGTGGCGGCCAGGGTGTTGTAGAGTGCCTCGTCGTCGGGGGCAGCGTTATAGTTGTCGAGTGCTGTTTGCAGCTCTTGCTTGAGGGGGGGGTAGCCTTCAAGCGCGTTAACAAAGGCTGTTGCATTTGTTTGCGCATCTTCAGTTGCGATATCCGAAATGAAAGCGTAGGTTGTGCTATCGACTTCGCCATAGCATTCATTCTTAAATGTAAGAATGTGTCTGCCAGGCGTGAGTGTAACGCTAAAAGTATTGTTATAGGTGCCACCGTTCATTTCGCGAACGCGTTCATCGTCAATGAATATTTGTGTGTAAAAGTTCCATTGATCATCAGCAGTTCCGTACGAGAACGATAGTTTTGTTTCTCTTCGTGCGATGATTTCCCATGATTTTTGTTCTACCGTGCCCTCTGTGCCTCCATAGACTATATATCTATTATGCTTCCACAGTTGCGCGAACGGAATGGTGTCGGGCACAACTTCTTCAGCATCGCCCGCCCCGCCATTACCGATGGAGTCGGTTGGCGTGGTGGTGCCTTGGTCGGGCTGCACGGGGGTGACTACACTGGAGCTGTCGGCCATGGCGAGGCGCGGTGCACGGCTGGCCATAACCTGCACGGGGCAGAACATGAGGCCGAACAGGGCGAGGGCACCCACATGGCGGGCACAGGCTGCGAAATAACTGCTTGAGGCTATGCCCACGGCGGGCGTGCCTTTACTTAACGGTAACACTTGCGTAGCCTTGTGACTACACATCTTGGCGTTTGTTTTTCCCATAGTAGTGTGTGTTAGTGTTAGGAAAGTTATGTTTGTTGTTCTCTCTATAATTATTATCTCTATCGGGCACTTAACTGGTGTGTATGTGCCACATATTGTCAAGCACAAATTTACGGGAAATAAACAAACGTTTCAATAGCTTAAATGCGTAGCGTGCGTAAGTGGTCGATTTTCGGGTTTAAGTGGCGCGTTTACGGGCATGAGTGGCAAAGTTTTTTTTGTCGTAACCATACGACACGGGCAGACATGTACCCGTCTGGTTGTCAGTCTGTTGGTGCATGTCTGCCCGTTGTCATTATTATTAGTGATGTGCGTGGGTGGGGTGAGGGGGATTGGACGGTGTGTTCTGTTTGGAAATTATTACTTCTATATAACAAAGTTCAAATATCATCTTTGTTATTATCTCAACTTGTTTGCCATTCTGGCAAAGGAAACTGTCTGATAAAACTATTCTGATATTATAGCACTAAGTTTGCAGTTGAAAGCGGCGAAGCGCAGCTGAACCGCTTTCAACTGCAAACTTAGTGCTATAGTAATATACCAGTTTTCTGGTAAAACTCCAAAGCATAAAAACTGTCACGGACAATGTGATCGCTGCCATATTTCGTGATTCATTTTTATGCCAATAAAAGCTCTGCAGCTATGTACAATTAACTAAAGGGAGTTACTTTTTGCTCTTTGATAAGTCGGGACAAAGATTTTGTTGCCCGACAGCATTTGATTTATAGTTGTTGAAGCGTCCATAATGAATGTACTTTAAAAGTCAATGAGTTTCATTGCAATGGCAGCGCAAGCTTCTGCATCTGCCATTGCATGATGATGTTTAGTGAGGTCATATCCACAATATGCATCAACGGTTTGAAGTTGATGATTGGGAAATTTGTCACCCATCAGTATTCTTGAAGCACGGCATGTACAGTCGAATCTATATCTGGGATATTCCATGTCGTATGCCTTAATGTGCCCCTCTGTTAGATTCTATATAGGCCATGCGTTGATTACCAAATTTGCAAACCACGTGTTACGATCCTCTATGATTTTTTCATTCCATGAAGCGAGGTTACGTGCAGCAACAGCACTGGTCGTGATGTCGTCAACTTTTGTCGACATAGCAGCCTTTTTCTTAGTCCAATTGCCTTTTTTGTCCGCAGTTTTCAATTTGTCGCGAAGCAAAATGAAATTTCCTAAAGTCCTTACCAGACGTTGACGGTCTTCATCTTTATAAGAGTCGGAACCCCATTCTTCATTTCCATTCTCGGGCATAACTTGTTCTATTACGAAAGATGTATAGCCGTTGGTGTACTTATCATTGTCCTTAAAATTGTCATTGATTTTTGACTCAAGCATATAGAGTAAGACACTGGCATTGCGCTTTTGGTCATTATTCATAAGAGCTGTTCTCACATCGTCATCAGATGGCATGAGGAGGGAACCACGAGCTTCGGCATTAGTCACATACGACTTAAATCCTTGATAGGTGTTGACATGTTGGCCGATAAGGTTCTCAGAGAACATGTCACTGTAATTGTTGTTGGAAGACTTGCAGAAGATGCGGCGAATGAGATAGGTTTCCATATAGCCGAACAATTTGTTGCGTTCTTTTTCATCAGTCTGTGACTTTAATACATAAAGAATGTATGGAGTCATAGTCCACGCATCCGATGCGTACATAAGTCCAACAAGACGTTCTATGCCGATATATTTTGGCAGAGCTTCATCCAAAACATCCTTTTTGAAAGTTTCCATGTAGAGCTTGGCACAACTGACCACATCTTCAATCATTGCCTCTTTGGTCAATTTACACTTCTCTATGAGACTCTTGAACTTCTCGAAAAGACCATCCTGCTTGCGGTAACTTTTGATTTCAGACTGAGTGAGATTCTTTTTAATCTCTTCATCCTGCATCTTGATGAGCATATACCGATAGAAGAAGTTTTTGATGTGATTGCTCTCCAAACGACCAAGAACTATATCATCGTTCCAATATGACTGGTTGGTTCCCTCGAAAACCTTCTTCCATGTACGCTCATAGTCTTCGACATTATGCTCATCATAGAGGTAGTTTTTCAACATTTCGCCTGTGGTAAGACGAATGCCTGTACAGTTGATTGTTTCAAAAATTTTCTGGGCATCCTCGTTCTCTTCGAGGTTAATACAAATGAGACGTACAGAATTGACTACCGCCTGATACATCTCTCTGGCAGTTACTGGAAAATCTTCATCTTCACCTTTGTCCGATTTCAAGATTCTATCTGCAAAGTATGAATAAGCCTTTGCCATCGTAGAACTGTTCAGTTCTTGTGTAGTGAGAATCTCTTGATTAATCAGTTGTGTATAGGTCATGATGTCATTATGTCCCGGAACAAAAATGGGTTTGTCTTCGTCCAAGAGGCTTTCTTGCATGAACTGGCGCTTGAAGAAGTCATTTTTCCCAATACGCAGGAACAAAGCCTTCATAAAAAGGACGGTAGTGGTCAAACGCTGCTGACCATCAATAACCTCATACACTTGTGTGCCGTCAAATCCGGCTTGCTTCAATATGATAGAACCGATGAAATAAGTCTTTGGTGCCCCACCTTCTTTTGCATCAAGGGCAACTTGTGCAATGTCGTTGTAGAACTTTTCCCAATTTTCCAACTTCCAGACGTATGGACGTTGGAAATAGGGTACTTTTAAAGTACGGTTTGAAAGGAATACCTCGTTCAATGATGTCTTTTTTGCTTCCATCTTTCTTTATAAGAGATTTAGTTAATAATTTCGTTTTCTGATGCAAAGGTACGGCGAGATGCTGATATATCTCTGCACGTTTTGGACACACTTCATTTTTTGCTCCAAAATGATGTGCCGCTTTGTATTTCTGCTGAATGTTTTATTATGTTGTGGCAATACATAAGAATGATGTCTGCCAACATTAGCGTACAGGCATGTAAAAGATTCTTTGTGCCAGTTATGGCAAGATACTTATTGACATCTTTCCTAACGGTATTGTCATTTGTACTTTTGGTATGAGAGCTTCCATGACAAATTTCCAATATCATCCGTAAATTAAACACTGCAACCTCATCAAGAAAATTCTCCTTTAATATATAACTCTTGCCATAATAATCTTTTCCCGACAAAATGCGACAATAACCTGTAAGATTAATCTCACCATTCACATTGCAGATATTGTTTGGTACTATATTGAAATGTATCATCGACTTGAACAGGCCTTCTATAATCTTTCTAAGATTGACGAAATTACAACGGTTACTATCCTTATTCTCGTAAATGGAAATCATCAAGTCCTCCATGGACGCAATGTCTTCCTTTGTAAAACCTTGCGAAAAGCCAGAAAGTAGTGCGAGCTTTTCAAACATATCTTTATGAACACCCTCACGTACCTTTGTTCGCTCTCTGTTTGATGTTTGGGTCTTGATGTTTGTCAGTAATCGCTTTGCGTCTTGGTCTATGATATAATATGGTCTTTCCCAGTCTCGGTCAAACCTTTCTCTATCCTTAATGACAAGTTCTTGGAATTCTTCCGGAAGTAGATTCGTAAATATGTACCAGGGATAGATAATGTCATTTTTAATACTCAAAGCCGTAATGTCACAAAACACTTGCGGAAGAAATCTCTTAGGGTTTGGACAATCTCCTCCATATAGTTTGCATTTGGGGTCAAGGACAATGGCTTCCCACTTCTTGGGATTTTCCGTGATACTATTTTTTGCATCCTCCCAACATGTGAAGCGTACCACTTCCAAGTCATAATTCAAGGCATCTTCTATGAAGTTTTCTGCTTCGAAGAGGTCTTCCTCCAACCACATCACTTTAGTCAACTTTCTATTCTCCATATTTAGCATGATTATATTGTTTATAAAGTTTTGTTATTTCCTCGGCGATTTCTTCCCTAACATATTTAGGGGAAACCACTATCAAATCTGCCCCAAATGACAAAAGTAACGCAATGAGTTCTTTATTGGGCTTCACTTCTATTGTGACAAATACATGGTCATCTGTATCTTTCTCTTTTAGGTGCTTTTGTGACCAATGCAGAGGCTTGGTTTCAATATACGGAAACCTCTCTCTTGAAACGAGCAATTCTATGACACTTGTTTCTACATCATTTACTGTAACGCCTATAACGTCATCAAAATATTCATTGAAGTCAACATCTGTTTCTATATAGTCTTTTGACAGATGCTCAATATCTGTGATTCTGTCTAATGCGTAATTGTGAAACACATTAGTTTTTTCAGGGCATCCAATAAGGAACCATCTGTTATTGAACTGCTTTATATGGTATGGCTGTACGTTAATTGTCCGTTCCTCGTTACCATATGGTTGATATGTAAGTTTGATAGGGGATTTGTGCCTAATGACATCAATGAGCGGTTGTATAAAATCAAGTCCTTTCAATTCTGCATTATTTTCAAAAGACATGATTCCTTTGATATCTGCGAGGGTATCACTCTCAATGGCCATCAGACACGCTTTTAACCATTCATATTGCGGCAGACCGCCGTATTCGGACAAGAATGAAACTACTTCATTAATTTTCTCCTTTTGTCCGTCATGCTTTTTAAATAATGGAAGATCGTAATTGGTGTCTTGGTACTTGTAAACCCGCATTCGCCCTCTATACAAATCGGTCACTAATTTGGCATTATAGGGCTCAGACTGTATGAGCGTCAAGTCCTTGCGAACAGTACGCTCCTCTACGTCCAACAAAACTTGCAAGTCAATGATTGTATATCCATCATTGTGCTTTAGCAGTTCGTTGAGTTTCTGCAGTCTTAGAATTTTGTTTACCATACCCATTTTTATATTCCGTTATATCTTTTGTTCTAATGTGTATTCATCAAGTTCATCAAATGTCGTATCAATGAACGTATAATTCGCCATTTTGCTTGTGTACACTGGCTGATAGCAGGGATATTGCCGACGCACGAAACGCAGTTCGAAAGCCCACGCCAGTGTAAGTATATAGAAAGCACTCTTGACAACAACCGATGAAACACGATTGGAACCAATGAGGGCTGTATACAATACACCTCATGAGACGTTCTGCATTGCTTTGTTTTTGACAAATTGTGTTGCGTGAACTGCCAGATTCTTATAGCGTCAAAACCAAAGCGTACAAAAACGCCTTTTACCATATATATGTCTGCCCAACCTTTGGCCATCAGGACTTACGGTATGGGTATAGGCGTTACAAATGTAACACTTTTACCTTAATAACCACTTTGTTTGGTTGGTAAAGTATGATTTTAAGGTCTGATTTGATATTATTAAATATAAATATGTCAAAGAAATCCACTTTTGTGTGATTTTTCTCGCTAAACAGTTTGTGTCGTCAATGATTGTTTGTATCTTCGCAGCGTCAGTCCTCGCCAAGCCTCTTAACAATGCTCAAATCGTGCGAGGCGTTT
>OGNQ01001171.1_pt1 | contig 20003 bp, 14 predicted proteins | sample 1573481 | NCBI WGS metagenome assembly OGNQ01 (sample SAMEA2581920, study PRJEB24529) | metagenome | biome: Human gut stool | place: China | collected 2011 | reverse complement strand
CATTCCATGGACTCCTTTCATTTTACCCAAACAGAATGCAAACCCTGATTCAAAAAAGCCGGCAATAATCAAAATAACCCAATTCATAGTATTGGAGATTCATTCAGTACTGGTTCGCAAGAATATTGATGATTGATTACCTGATTATTTGTTTTATATGATAAATAGATATCGGGTAATAAATTAACTATTAAATAGTTCACATAATGAGTTTCTGAAGATTAATAAAATATTCAATATGAATTTGTGATACAGAAGTTATAGTTAATGTAGGGAATATATAGGAATATTGTGAAACTAGAATTAGTAAGTAAACATTTAGAAGTTTTCTATGGTTAAATTTCTGAATATCAGAATATTTTCGTATATTAGTATAGCAAAAAAGATTATAAACAAAGGTATAACAAATAAATCCTATGATTATGGCAAGAACATTTACTATTACCAGTTATGGCAAGACTAAGGAATATCCGGAGAGTCAGCGTAAGAAGATGATTAAGGAGTTTGAGACAGCTATGCTTTGTTGTGATGGCAGTGAAGCTGAACGCTACAGGATATATATGGTGACCTGGTTGCCGGTGAGAAGGAGTGTATGGACACAGAACGTCCATTGGGTCCTGAGCTTGAAGCAATGATGGAGCGAATGTTTACTGCTCAAAAGTAATATTCTACAATTGCAGATTTCTAAGTTGCATACCTGCTTCTGATACGTCCAATCTTCTGAAGCAGTTTCATTCTTAGCTTTTCCGGATAGGTAACTTCCACCTTGTCGCCAAGAGTCAGGATTTCATCCACCAGCTCGTCAGTCACAAGAAGTGTGTAATCAAATGACGTAAAAGTTCCCATATTATTCCTTTCCACCTGCGAATGGTGGAAAGGATGCTTCCTCAGATAATCAGCAAATGGACCGTAAGCCCTTAGTGTAACCTCTTCCGGCTGCTGTCCGGTTGGAGCTACAACACCAATAGAGTCTGAAAGACGTTTGGCAAGCGAAAATCTGCAGTCTGTCTGAAACCTGTTTCCGCTGAGATAGATTCTTGTCAGTGCATCAAGAGGAACGGCACAGAACTCTGATCCGTTCCTGTACCCGAGCAGATACCAGCGGTTATGGAACAGCTTCAAACCTTCCGGTCGGAAACGGCCTTCCACTTCATTACCTTTGTCATTGGTGTAGAATATGTACAGCTCATGCCCATCGCTGATACATTCCGATATATCCGGCAGGTATTCAATACCACTTGACATGTCAGGCAGCACAACACGATGGAACAGACACGGACTGCTTTTCAGGGCCACATCAATGATACGGCTGTTGAACAGCCAGTTGCGGCAGCTGTCACCGAGTATTTCATCCAGATTCTGGATATAGTATGTATAGTCCTTTCTGTTGCACGCAATAACTATATCAAATTTCTCCTCAATCATTTTCCGGTGATGATGGAATGTGCGCAGACTCAGCGGTTTTCCATTGTATAGGAAATGGTGCTTCCAAATATCACAAAGCCTTTCAAAAGTGACCTTTCTTTCCTGATAGACCGTATGCAGCAGCCAAATGTAGCGGTTGTAGATATTGTTCATAAAACTACCTCTTATAACTTATTTAACTATCTAAATATAAGCATTATAAATGAGATATGCAAGAAATTTGCATATCAGTTTTGTACAATATTTTCAGTATAATCCGGACTGGTTTTCAGTACAGATTTAGTATGTCCAAACCTTTCCTTACAGCCTCCCTGCAGGTGTAGAATGTCCCACCATAAGACTTGCCGTCATAAAAGGCTATCACGCCACATGAATGCTCCAGCATGAAGTCATTGCGCCTTAGAAGACACCCGTGAAAATAGTGTTCACTCAATACGATAACCTGGTCAGCCCTGGAAATTATATTCTGATAACGTTCCTTTTCCATGGAATGCCACCGGCAGCTCTGTCTTCTGAAAGGAACAATGGCAATGAGCCGTATATCCGGATACTTTCCCTTCAGTGACAATACAGTTTCAGCAGCCAGCAGGTCGAATCCCATGGCCATGCCTGAATAGAAGCAGGTTATACCCGATTTGCAAGCGACGGATACGGCTTCAACAAGCCGTGCCCTTATTTCATCCTGTCTTTCTACGGGAACAGTTCTGTGTCCCGTGAAAGCCAGTGGCTTTGATTTGTCTGATAATATTCCGTTCATAGTTCTATACTTTATAATGGGTTCTTGCAAGGAAGATGCCTTCAATGACATTCGCTCCGAAACTCTCCAACTGATTCGCATATATACCGAAACTGATTCCGCGTGTTATTACATCATCGAAGACTATGACTGCCTTGCCTCTGAACCACTCTTCATCAAATTCGATGATGCTCACCTTTCTGATTTCCTTTTCAGCTTTACGGTTTTCATGAACTGCCAGCCTTTCTCCGCATACCCTTACATGGTCATATCCGTTTATTGCTCCGGTGAGTTCACATACCCTTCTGCAGAAGTCCATATACCGGATTTCATTCTTTCTTACCGATGATGCAGGAATAGGGGAGAATACCATCTGCGAACATCTGCTGCCGTGTTCCTCAATCATTCTTGCTGCCGTCATCTGTGCCACCTCTTCATGAGACCTTCCGTCCTTGAAGTCATAAACCAACTGTCTGTCGGCGATTTCCTTCTCGCCCACATTCTGAATACGTTTGGGAAAATACTTGCAGAACCATGTCTGCGGCTTTTCCAACTGCTTTCTGATGCTTTCGTCCATCTGTACCATACGCTCTGATTTTTTTCCCTTCTGTCAGCAAGTTTTTCAGCTTGCCCGAAGGATATTTTTTGCAGTTCTCAGAAGCGCAGGCATTCAATAAGGCAAACTTCAAGGAAAGCTGAAAATACGCTCAACCCCGTTTGAGGAAGATTTTCAGCCCTGTGTTTGACGTTTGCAATGCCGGAGATACCTTTGCAGAAAAATATCTGAAGAGGTACGCTGAACAAACCTGTGGCTGTAGTGGTACATTAGGATAACCATGTATCCCTTTCGCATCAGATGTTTTCAGATAATAAAATGCACCCGTTTCAGGGGTGACAGTGTTGACAGACAGTATCTGTTAGTGTATCAGATACTTCACATTGAAATCATGCGTTGACAAACGTTGACAGATGTAGCCACAATTTTCAGTCTGCTAAAAATCCATAGCCAAACGTTGACACATTATAATACTCTATTCTTTATAAGAAAAATCTGAAAGAATATAATATACTGTATTACAGTAACTTCCCAGATAGACTTTATACCGGATTTTCATTGGATTTGCTGTCAACGCTGTCAACCATCAAATATATGCCTTCCTGATTTCCGTAAAACAGATTCGTTATCAATCGCCTTAACCCAGCCATATTGAATATGACATGTAACACATAATCCATACAAATCCCACAATCTCCGGAATAATCCCATATTTGACGTATTGACTGCTAATAATCAGATGTTTACCTTTACATCATAGCATAAACGAAAGAATAACCAGCATGAGATATAATGAAAGTTGTTCCGGAAAAGACATATTCAGTGAAGGAGGCAGCACGCTACCTGGGTGTTCACCGCTGCACCATCTATGCCTATATCCGTTATCTGGAAAAGCCGCTGGCTTTCCTGAAGATACCTGATAAGGCAAAAAGGGTGTTCAGAGGAACTGACCTGATAGCCTACAAGGAAACCGGTCTGCCCAAGCGTGGCCGCAAGCGTAAGAAACACCGTTAATTCAGTCTGTCCCATGGAATGGTATCCAAAAGATTACATTTGGCATTCATAGCTGTAAGTTCAAGAGCCAGCTGCCTTGCCCTTAGCCTGACATCCTCCATGTCGGCCACGGCCTGAAGGAACTCCGAAGGTTCCATTGCTCCTGACTGAATCATCCACTCTTTTGCACATTGTTCAGGAATAGCGGCACTGACGAAAGAGAATATTTCTTTTGCTATGCAGCCGGCTGTACCGTCACCGGCTTCAATGGTAAAGCAGAACGGTACACCGCTCGAAGTCTTCCTCCTGAAATTGAGAAACCGGATTTCATCCATGTTTTCCATAGAAACGCTCCACCCATGTCGGGCAGAGATATTAAAAAGATTACGACAATTTTCCATTAACCATACAATTATAGTTTTGTTTTCATTTACCTGCTATAATAAGCAGCCGGTCTTGTCCGTGACGGATAGGACCGGCCACTTCTGTTTACCTACAGCCTATTCAAACCTTGCAAGAAAGTCCTGAAGCCTGCTGTCCTGAATCTGTTTCAGCGGAACCGGCTTAAAGTTCTGCTGCTGTCTTACCTGAAGCTTGCCAAGCCCCTGAGCACTCAGGTCAAGCTCTACATCCGAAAGCTCATTGAGGGAAAAATACCCGTATTCATCCTCCATGAGTCCGACTACGATACCGAATAGAATCACATCGTCATCCTCCCTGTTTCCTTCAAGGATAAACCACCTTACAGAACCAAGGGCAAAAACCGCACGGCAAACAGCCTCCTTTCCCTTGCCGTCCTGGGAGTAGAGCGGATAACCCTCCAGAGCTTCCGCCAGTTGTGTCGTCATCAATCTGCACATATCAGTAAAAATTTAAAAGATTGTTTGATACTCATTCTTTTTGTTCGCATAACACTTGAATTTTTAAGTTCCGATTCTTTTCCCTCCAGTAAAGCTCATTGAGCTTTATGGCCGGGGAAAAACGTTTTATGTGCATTTGTAACTGCGGACCAAAGGGAGAAAAAGACAAGTGTGAAGTCAGAGAATGCAGACGGAATACCCAAATTTTTGAGGCATGAGAAAATTTGCGGAAGGCTGCCGTCAAGTCCTCCGACTGAAAGCGCAAGCGTCACTTGGCGTTTCTCCAGTACGCAGTACCTTTGCACATAAAAAACGGTTCCGGCTATGATGCTCCAATGATTTCCTTATATTCAGTATTCAAAGATTTCTGAAGAGCATAGTATCCGTTTTCAGACAAACCACCGGTAACCGGTTGCCAATGTCAGAGCCTTTGAAGTGAAGAGCAGCGCAACCTTAAAGACTCTGTTTTTGGCAACTGTCCTGATTTATCTGCATGGTTGTATGAACCTGTCGGCTGAAACTTGCCTGGTATCGGGATACGAAGCAAGTCAGCCGGTTAGTTTCCGTAGCATAAGGCCAGTTGTTCCGGCATCGCATGAAATACGAACAGTCGGAACAGATTGCTTGTCTTTTAAGACGAGTATTCAAGGATACAGGCCGTTCCGTCAGTGCAAGCTTTAGCCTGCATCATCGGGACGGTCTGCTTGTATTCATTTTTCAGACATATTATCAATAACCAGTTGTCAATGTCAGAGCCTTTAAAGTTAAGAGCAGCGCAACCTTAAAGTCTCTGTCTTTGGCAACTGTCCTGATTTATCAGTATGATTGTATGAACCTGTCGGCTGAAACTTGCCTGGTATCGAGATACGAAGCAGGTCAGCCGATAAGTTTCCGTTATATAAGGCATATGTTGTTCCGGCATCGCATGAAATACGAACAGTCGGGACAGCTTGCCTTTATTTTAAGATTTGTATTCAATGATATAGGCCGTTCCGAAAGTGCAAGCTTTAGCCTGCATCAACGGAGCTGACTGTTAGTATTCGTTTTAGATATGTCGTCTGACACCAGTTGCCAATGTCAGAGCCTTTAAAGTGAAGGGTAGCGTAACCTTAAAAGCTCTGTCTTTGGCAACTGTCCTGATTTATCTGCGTGGTTGTATAACCTGTCAGCTGGAACTTGCCTGGTATTGTAGATACGAGACAAGTCGGTAAGTTTTCGTAGCATTAGGCGAGTTATTCCAGCATCACATGAAATACGAATAGTCGTCGGAACGTATTACCTGTATTTTAATCTGGAGCATCGAATAAATTAGCATACAAGTTGCAACCTGAATCATTTGAGATTGTCAGTTGTTTTCTGTTTCAGGCAAAATCCGATAGCCTTAATTTGAAAAGAAAACTATCTTCATTATATTCCCAGTTTTTTGAAGTATATTTGTAATTGTTGATATAACTAGTTATACAACATTTACACGAACAGTTTGTATAAATCCTATAACATGAAAAAATATTATTATATAGCTATAGTGATTGTTTTATGTAGCATTATCATTAGGTTGTCAATGCACAATAATGTTACATACATCAAGGACAAAAAACATAAGGATTCAATAGATATATTAAGAGATAGTTTAATATTTAAGGAATCCCGTATTCAAGATTCTTTATTAAAAAAAATAGAAATATTAGATTCTATTTATTTAGATAATAAATCTAATGACTCTATAGTCAAAGTATATATACAGCAGATAAATAATGATTCAAAATCTATTTTAAAGATTCAGAAGCAAATCCTTTTAAAAAACAAATAATTTCTATGTTTGATTTCGTTAATTATACATATAGTGGAGTATTATCCATTGTTTCAACTCTTTTCGCTTTATCATACCCTTTAGTAATAGGATGCATAGAAAAGATAGATGATAAATTTGGTTCAAGTAAGTTATCAGAGCGATTTATGAGTGAGTTATCATTCAGGTTTTTTAAAATTGCTTTAGTTCTCAATCTTGTGATGGCTGTGTTATTTCCTTTTCTAATGGATGGGTATACACATTCCAGGATAATCATTGGAATACAGTGTTTAGGCGTAATAATATTACTTTCTTCAGCTTTGTTTCTATTTTCGAAAATTATATGCTATTACAATATCTCAGAACTACGAACGGCAATCATTAATGATTATAAGAATTCTGCAAATAAAAATAAAAAAGAGAAAGAATTTAAATATTTTACACAATGGGTAGACTTATCTTGCGAACTTTTGAAATCAGCTGATAGTAAGCTTGTACAAAGCGTATATGAATTCCTGTATGATTATTTAATAAGAGTATACAAAGAAAATAATGGTAAGGAACTTGTTTTTGATCAGTATTTTTATGAAGGTATATCTCGCATAAATGAGTTCTTAAGTAAAGGAGAATATAAGCCTATATCTGTTAATAATGGAAACTCCATTTTGACTTCCTTAATCTGGGAAGATTCTATAATTTCAGAAACCACTTATAGATATTTATGGAGAAATCTTCGAATACAGATTTTCTATGATAAAGATGAGTGGATAATGGAGTATTGGAAAATGGCCTCGCAGAAAATAAACTATTACATGAAACCTATATATCAATATCATTACGACGATGATGGTAAGTCATATACTAATGATCAGATTGAAAAAAATAAAAAACAACGTGAAGATTTTATAGAGTTTCATATAATGTTGTGTTCAATGCTTATTCAACAGAGAAAATACAGTTTGTTGGAACTGATGCTTTCGTTTACACAGTCTGAGCCACCATCTTATCCATTGGTCCCTTCAACTTTAAGTGATATAATTGAAGCCTTTAATAGGATAAATCGTAATAGCTTTACTAATCCATTTTATTACGAATCTAGATATCAGATGCCAAATATGCATGGTATTACCGAGGGTAAAATTGTAGGTGCGGCTAACTGCTATCTCGCACTATTAGCTTATCGTATTTATGTTATACGTTGGAGTTATGGATACGAGTCAGTATTAAATACAGGAGCTTTACCTAATAATTTGTCTGATTTAGCCACTTTGAATGAAAATCTGAATACTTTAAAAAGATGGATAGATAGAATAAAAGATGATAATACATTACTCAAAATTGTAAATTTTAGTTCTTTTGAAAAAGAAATTGAAGAAAAGGCTCAGCTTTATGATAGAGCTGTCTTAAAGAAGCCTGATGAATTAGTTTCGTGCATGCAAGAAGATATTTTGAGCAAAATGGCGGAATTAAGAAAAAAACTTCCTTTAGATGTAAATAAAGTTAAATCCGAAGAAGATATATTAACAGGAAATATTATAAAAGCAATGGCGCCTTATGGTGACCTATTGGGGGGAAGATTTAAACAGGACAAATTTTATAATCTTAATTCTTCTGTGACAATGCCATTCCCTAATACAGCATTTGTGGCTAATCCAGATATAAGCCATGCTGGTATAGCAGGTTGTATGTCGTCATATATGTTAAATAACTTTCAGCATATGTTTGCAAGCTCATTTTTCTCTGAACATAGTGTAACAGACTATAAACTTTCATCTGAAGATATATTTAATGCTTTAGATAAACTTGGGTTAAACAATAGTCATTATATAATTGCTTTCGGAGTCTATTTTGACTACTATATTGGGGTGATAAAAGAATTAAAGAAGGAGGAGAATCATAAATATTCATATAAAGACATTAAAATTCTTTCGCTGAATTGTAGTACGGAAATCTTCTCTCAAATGATTTATGTTATGAGATACGACGATCGTCCATTTTTAGAATTTTATGAGCCATCACTTGAAGAACAGAAAAAAATGCACTTGTTGAATAAAGATGGATTATATGGTTTATGGTTATCACTTGAAAAAATCTCTGATTATCCAGAGTTGCTAAATGAAGAAATGAAAGAAAAGCTTGGCGATAAAGCAGATCAGAATTCACTGTTCACTGCAATATGGGTGCCAAAGTTATTCTTTAAGAAATCCAATTATCCAATTGTCAGTATTAAGGTAAAATACCGTTTGACAAATGAAGGTAATTATGATAAAGTAGATAATGTAAAGCCATTTCCTATTGAATAACTAAATAATGAATAGAGATGGCTTGTGAAAAACTATGTCAATTTACGTTTTATACATGGTTGCCATAATGCTATTAAAGAATGTGCTTATTTTTTCTGTCATATATAAAATGAACTGTGTTAATTCTTCATTCGAAATTTCTGGATCTGTATTATTATGTACATATTTATTTCTTATTTTTCTCAGTTTATTGATGTCATTTTCGAAATTGTGTGGAAGTTCAATATTTAGATTTGTTTTAATAAATTCAAAATATGGCTGATATATTATTCCTCTAGGTTGAATATTATACTCTTTAAATAACTCTTTCAGTCTTATTTCAAAGGTTCTATACAAATGTATGATTGTGTTAGACAGGTTTATATGTAAATCATCTTGGATTTTAAATTTTTCAAATTCATAATCATTCAACTTGTTTTCTTCTATATTTGTGAAGTATTTTTTTATTTTTGCTAATTCTACAGATTTGCGAATACCTGTAATATCATCATTAAATTTAATATAGACAGGTTCTAGTTTATATGATTTCTTATACATAGGCAATTATAATATAAATATGACAAATCAATAAAAAATATTTACATAGTAATTTCGATATAGTAGTTAAAATACAGAAAACATTATAAAGCCCTGATGATAGGCTGGAAGAAAGTAATGAATTTTTCAGTGTTTTCCTTAAACCAAAGGAAAAGAGATTCTTGATTGTCCTTATCAGTAAATATGCATTTGTTATAGAGATTTATTGTAGAGGACTTTTTACCATCCAAACGTCGCCAATCAAGCGGACCGAGTTTCTTTTCAGCTTCATCCTTGTAATTGAAAAGAATATCAAAGTTCTTCTTTTCCCAATCATTTTCTATATATAACTGTACAGTAATCTTTTGTTCACGATTGTTGAGTAAAAGACAAATCTTGAAATTTGTTCTGCCTATAGCTATATTCATCCAATGATCGTATGACGGTGATTGTGGCCTGAATAACTTGGATGGTTTATTAAGCATATAGTCAGTAAATGCCGTCCAAAATTCGTATCTTGCAATTTCGGATGGGGTCTTTGAATCCAAAACTTCCTTAGAAGATGCTGTACGGACCGTTTTTGACCAATCATTAGGCTTTGCTATAACGTTAAACATTGGTGCAGCAGCACTTTCACCTATTTTTATCAATCCAATTTCCACACCAAAAAAATTGAATTCACTATCAGTTATTCTATTAAGCCAGTCTATGGCTGCTCTATGTTCTTCAGTGAAACTCTCTGCTATCCATATAATTGTGACGGCATTGAGTCCTGCTGCATAAGTTAATATCTGGCCAAGGTGGTTATGGTTGGTCTTTTCAAGTTGGTTTTCTATCAGAACCAGTCTGTCAGATCCGGATTCAACACAAAGGATGTCAGCCCTGAACGGTCCAACATGTTCTTCCCTTCCTTTTACTTCCAGTTCATTCATTCCCAGAGTATCTGCCAAAAGAGCAAGATTTTCTTCTTCTGCCAGCCATGGCGTAAAGTCTGTAGCTTCATTTGACCAGCAGTCGCGCAATTCAACTTTAGAGATTTTGGATAGTTTTATAGATGTAGCCATGGAATTTGTATTTAATGACAAAGATAGTCAAACTGACTTGAACTTTAAAATATAGCCACTAATTTATAGGCTTTTTATTTTCTATTTTTGTTTGTAATAATTAAATTTGCGTCAAACGCAATCAAATGACAGAATGGAAGAATTGAATCGTATAAAAATTGTACTTGTGGAGCGAAAAAAAACTAATAAATGGTTAGCTTCTAAATTAGGAAAGGACCCGGCAACAGTATTAAAATGGTGTACAAATACTTCCCAACCTGATATTACAACTCTAAAAAAAATAGCTTTGGCATTAGGGGTAAATATAAGAGATTTATTGATTCCAACACCTGAAAAGGAAATTGAAGAAGAATAACATTGTTGTTTGTTTAAAAATATTAACAATAGAGCAAATATAAAGATTATGAATATAATAGACATATATAATAAATTGAAACAAAGTTATAAAGATTATATAAGTAGCTTCGTTTCAATTAAAGATGAGCGTATTAAACAAGAAGTCAGTGAAGCTATTCAAAATGAAAAATTGTGGCCAAAGGCATTAATACAGTTTAATCCAAATTTTGCTTTAGGGATTGATGTTGCCACAATGATTGACAATGGTTTACCAATTCATAAGGAATTAGGATTATTTTTTAAGAATCCTTTTTATAAACATCAACAGAATGCTATAGAATTAGGATGCTTGAATAAAGAATTTATAGTAACATCAGGTACTGGTTCTGGTAAATCCCGTACATTTATGGCTACGATCTTTAATTATATTTTACAGCATCAAGAAGATTGTGTAAACAAGACAATAGCCATTATTGTATATCCAATGAATGCTCTTATAAACTCTCAGTCTGAAGAATTGGATAGGTACCGTTTACAATATGAAAATGCAACAGGTAAAGAATGTCCATTTACTTTTGGGAAATATACAGGGCAGGAATCTCAACAAATCCGTGAACGATTACAACAGAATCCTCCAAACATAATACTTACTAACTATATGATGCTTGAACTGCTCATGACTCGTGCCGGAGATGAGCAGAGTTTACGTGATTGTTTCTTGGCCAACCTTCATTATCTTGTATTTGATGAGTTGCATACTTATCGTGGAATGCAAGGTAGTGATGTGTCGTTCCTTGTCAGAAGAATTAAAGCACAATCTAAGAATAAAGTTTACTGTTTTGGAACTTCAGCTACAATGGTTTCAGATGATAAGCTGACATATAAACAACAGCGTGAAAAAGTCGCTGAAGTTGCTGCATGCATATTTGGAAGCACATATACTAATGAACAAGTTATAGATGAAACATTACGATTAGGCTTATCTCGTCCAAATTTCACAAAAGATGAAATCATTCAGGCAATTAGTTCTCCTGTACCCACTGTACTTGATGCAGAACTTATTATGAATTATCCAACAACAAATTGGATTGAGCAAAATATAGCTCTTCGATATGATGAAGTTGAAAATAAATATTTCCGTGGTAAACCATACTCAGTAGAAGAAATAGCTGATAAATTATCTACATATATCAATGGTTGCATTGATAAAGATGATTGTACTAAGCATATTATTGATGTTCTTAATTGGTGTAATGATTTTAATATCTCTACTAAAAGTAATTCTAAACTTTTACCTTACAAGATTCACCAGTTTATTCCACAGACAGGTAATGTATATGCTACTCTAGGGACACCTTCATGTCGATATATAACTGTGGAGGAGAAATTATATTGTGAGGAGTTATCAGATGATGAAAATAAAGTTAAGTATTTTCCGATAATGTTCAGTCGATTATCTGGACATGAAATGTATTCTGTTAGAATAGAAGATAATGGAAATCTTACTCCACGTAATTTTGACGAACGAATAGATTCAGATATTGATGAGCAGACTACCTCTACAAATGATGGATATATTATCATACCACATGAGAATGAAAATATTGACGACTTACTTCTTGATGAAGGATCTGATGATATACCTGATGATTGGTTCACTTATGATAGACGAGGTAATCGTAAATTAAAACCTACATATCGGGAACGTATGCCTAGAAAAATATACTTTAATGTGTATGGTAATTCAAATAGTACGCCTGATTCTTTTGTTGAATATATTGAAGGTATATATGTTGCATCTCCATTAAAATATGATCCTACTGCAAAAGCTGTTTATAGTGGTTCTACTAAAGAATGGTCAAAACTAGCAAAGATTGGCTCTGAAGGTCGTAGTACGGCCACTACAGTGCTCTCATATGAGAATATTATTGAAATGAAGGAGGCTGGTGTTTCATCGGAAGACAGAAAACTTATGACCTTTGTGGATGCACGTCAAGATGCAGCTTTGCAGGCTGGTCATTTTAATGATTTTGTAAGAATTGGTAAAATACGTTCTGCGATTTGGAATGCAGTTAAATCTTCTGATGAACCTATTGGTAGTGATAAAATTGCTAGGCTTGTATTTGAACACTTAAATTTACAACAGGAAGAATACTTCAATGAACGTTATAAAAATCTTCGTGGTGGCCGTGCAGAAAAAGTAAAGGAAGTTATGAGGCGTTATCTTGGCTCAATTATTTATGATGATTTGGCTGGGAATTGGCAAGTTAGTATGCCTAATCTAGAAGATTGTGCACTGTTAAATATTAATTACGAATTTCTGCACGATGAGATTACAGGAGAGAATGGATGTGAACGCTTATATGACATACCAGAACTTGAGGGATTAAGTGATGATGCAAAAGAAAAGTTTATTATTCAGATATTAGACTATATGCGTCATCAACTTTGTATTTATACTGCAGAGCGTTCTGAATCAAATGTTAAGGATATAGAGAATCAAGTACGTGAATATCTAAAATCTCCTTGGACTCTTGATGAAAATGATAAAATTAGATCCTCAAATGCCTTATGTTTTGTGAGGCCTTCGAACAAGCGTAAAGCCTTTGGCAAAATTATTGCCGGATATCGTTCTAAACTGGCTGTTTTTGTCAGGGATTTCTTGGTCAAAAATGGGGCAACTATTACTATCAGTAATCAAGAAGAATATATAGAGTATATGACATCACTTTTTGCGGCTTTGGGTAATTATATTCAAGAAGAAGATGGTGCATATCAGCTATTTTATTCAAGTATTCTATGGGAAAAAGGAAACGAAAAAAGTTTGCGAACAGACTTGACAAAGATTCGTACCATAGGAAACGAGATTGTCTATAACCCGAATAAATATTTCCAGGATTTCTATAAGAATATTCCATTATCAGATATTAATCTCCAAGCAAAAGACCATACAGGTCAAGTACAAAAAGAAGAAAGGGAATTACGTGAACAACAATTCCGTAATGGGGAATTTCCAGTATTGTATTGTTCGCCAACAATGGAACTTGGTATTGATATAAAAGACCTGTCTATAGTTGGTATGAGAAACGTTCCACCTACACCAGCAAACTATACACAACGTGCTGGACGTGCTGGACGTAGTGGGCAAGCTGCTTTAATTTATACATATTGTCGTTCTCGAAATTCACACGAGAATTACTATCTACGTCACCCTGAAAAAATGGTTAATGGTGAAGTAAAAGCTCCTCGTATGGAACTTATTAATGAGGAATTATTCTCTACTCACTTACATTCAACTATATTGTCAGTGTGTCCTATACCACAGCTATCAAAAGGCATTGCTGAGCTTGTAGATTATAGTGACGCTAGGAATATAACATTAAAACCTGAGGTCGTTCGCTATTTGCAACTTTCGGAAGAACGTAAGACTGAGATAAAGGAAATATTTAAGAAGGCCATTTCTGATAAATTTTTAGCTGAAAAAATATTTACAGAAAAACCATTTTGGTTTACTAATTCATGGATGGATAATATTTTGAATTGTTATCAATCTGACTTTGACAAAGCATTAGATCGTTGGCGTAGCTTGTTCAAACTGGCTCAACAACAAATCGAGGAAGCACAAACCATAATTAGAAACAATATATATGGCGATAATTCAAGTGAAAAGAAAGAGGCTCTTTTAAAAGAAAAACGTGGAACAGAGCTTCGTGATATGCTTCTTGGACAAAATCAGGGTGTAAATGCAGAAGAGAATGAGTTTTACCCATATCGTTATTTTGCAAGCGAAGGATTTTTACCAGGATATAACTTCACAAAACTTCCGCAACGTGTTCTTTTACAATATAAGAGTGATAAAGTTGAGTATCTGAGTCGTGCTAAGTCGTTGGCCTTGTCTGAATTTGGCCCACAAAATATTATCTATACTAATGGTGGAAAGTTCCGTGTTAAGCGTATGATGATTACAACAGAGCCAACTCAGCATAAGTTCTTTGTCAATCCTAAGACTGGAGTAATATACAAAGACATAGAAAATACCTCTCATCATGTTGATATTATAACAGGAGAAAGTCTTGACGGTTTGTCGCAACTTATTCCCGGTTATTGCATAGAAATGCAGGATATGATAGCTCAGGAAAGTGAAAAGATAACTTGTCAAGAAGAAGAACGTTCACGTAAATTCTATGATAAAAAGACTTATTTCACATCTGATAATTCCCGTTCTATCAGAAAATGTGAACTTAAAACAGAAAATGAAACCCATTTGGCTAACATTTTATATATTCCTTCATGTCGAATGACTTGCATTCTTGAATCAAAAAATGAAGGCAATAGTAATGGCTTTCCATTTGATACAAAGACAGGTGATTGGATTAGTGCTGAACGCATGACAGCTATAACTAAAGAACGTGAGCAGAACCCTGAAAAATTTGGACACATAAAGCCTGTTAAATTATTTACAGAAACAACTGCTAACGCTATATACATTCAACCTCTTAAAGCATTAGCTTTGGCTGACAAGGGTGCAGTACGTACTTTTCTTTATGCTTTTAAACAAGCTATTGAAGACGTCTTTCAAATTGAAGGTAGTGAAATTGGTGCAGAAGTAATGGGAGAAGATAGTATTCCTAACGTACTTATTTATGAGAATGCAGAAGGCTCTCTCGGTGTACTAGGAAGGCTTGTTCAAGAACCAAGTGCATATCATGCAATAGTTAATCGTGCTTATGAAATTTGCTATAATACACAGGATTCTTTGTCTAGTGAAGAGCTTTCTAGATTAGTGCCAGCTGACTATACTAATTTATTAAATTACTATAATCAACCATATCATCAACAGATTGATATACGCAAGATTTACACAACCCTGCGTATGATGATGGATGCTAAAATTGAAGTTCGTGAAGCAGGTCAGAGTTTAAGCTACGATCGACAATATGAGGAACTGGAAGCTACTCGCGACCATAACAGTAGTACAGAATATGAATTTTTAAAATATCTTTATGAGCATAAATTACGTCTTCCAGATAAGGCTCAGCCAATGTTTCCAGAACGTTACTATGTCAAGCCTGACTTTATGTATGGTAAGCGCATTGTTGTATTCTGTGACGGCACACCTCATGATAATCCAGATATACAAGAAGATGATAGAAGGAAACGTGAAGTGCTTGAAGATGCAGGTTATGTAGTTATTGTATGGCACTACAAAACTCCATTGGCAGAGTTTATAGATGCACATCCAGATATATTTACCCCTATAAGTTAATTGAAATGGAATATAAAACAGGAACACTTGTTGAATTCCGCTCACGTCCATGGGTGGTTCAACAGTCATCAGATAAAGACCTACTGATAATAAAGCCTTTAGGCGGTATAGATGCTGAAACTATAGGTTTGTATAAGCCGTTGTATGGTGATAAACTAAAAACGACAGTTAATTCTTATAATTTTCGTAAACCCTCGTCAGAGGATATTGGAGTTAACAGTTATCCCGAGGCAGCACGCATTCTTTATAATGCGTGCCGATTGTCATTTCGTGATATAGCTGGGCCTTTTCAATGTTTGGGAAGACTTTCTTTTGAACCCCGTCCATATCAGATGGTACCTTTAATATTGGCTCTTAAACATCAAATAATTCGTCTGCTTATTTCAGACGACGTTGGTATCGGTAAAACTTTAGAGTCTTTGTTAATCGCTAAAGAACTTTTAGATAGAAAAGAGATTCAACGCTTTGCTGTAATTTGTCTGCCACACCTATGTGAACAGTGGCAGAATGAAATTCGTGATAAATTTGGATTGGAAGCCGAAATCATTCGTTCGAGCACAATAAGCCGTTTGGAAAAAAATATGCGTGCCAATCAGAATGTATTTCGAGATATTCCGTTCCAGATAATATCTATTGATTATATCAAATCGTCTGACCGTAAACAGATGTTCTTGCAGCATTGTCCGGAATTTATCATTGTAGATGAAGCACATACTTGTGCTAAGCCTAAAGGGGCAAACAAAGGACAGCAGTTGCGTCATTCACTTCTTTCAGATTTGGCAACAACAGATCGACATATAGTTCTCCTGACGGCTACACCGCACAGTGGCAATATGGAGGAGTTTCAATCTGTAATAGGTCTTCTGAAACCTGAATTCAAGCACTACACATTGGAAGATGCAAAACAGCGAGAGGAACTATCACACTATTTCATACAGCGTAGACGTGCTGATGTAAAACCATATGTGGGTAATGATATCATCTTCCCAGAACGAGTTCAATTTGACCAACAATATCGTCTCAGTAGTCAGTATTATGCTTTGTTAATGGATATTATTGATTATGTGCGTGAAGGAGTCAAACAGGCTAAAACTTTAAAAAAACAGAAACAGAGATATATTTATTGGGACTTATTAGCCCTTATTCGTGGCGTGATGTCTAGTCCTGATGCTGGTATCAGTATGTTGAAGAATAAGATTACCAAACAATCCAATGATTCAGATGATGCGGTAGACGATGACGAAAAAATCTTCAAATTCAACGATGCTTTAAAGGATGGTTATATCAATGACGATGTAATTCCTGAATCATACGAGCAGGCTACTAATAGTGATAAAACAAAGTTCCGTTCTTTTATTTCAGCACTTATGGAAATAAAAGAAAATGAGCAGGATTCAAAGGTTAAGGAATTAGCAAAAGCTATAGATTTTGCCTTAAACTCAGGATATAATCCTATAGTATTCTGTCAATATATACAGACCGCTGAGTATTGCAAAGGAATAGTCGAAAAACATATTAGGGCAAATAAGAAATACAAAGATGTAGCTATTGAAGTTATTACAAGTAAACTTACTGATGAAGATCGTAAGATGAAGATAGATGAGTTGTCAAAAACACCTCGTCATATCCTTGTTTGTACTGACTGTTTGTCTGAAGGTGTTAACTTGCAGAATGGTTTTAATAGTATCATGCATTATGATTTACCATGGAATCCTAACCGTGTGGAGCAACGTAATGGACGTATAGACCGTTTTGGACAGACTGAACCAGAAGTAAGTATTTTTACTTTATTTGATGAAGAAAACAATCCTGTTGACAAGATTATTATGAAAGTGCTTTATCGTAAGCAAGAGCAAATTCGTAAGAATCTTGGTATTTATATTCCTATTGCCGATAATGACTCGTCCTTGATGGAAAACATTATGGAAGAAATCATTGTACTTGATACGAAGCAGAAATTTATTCATCAACCCACACTTTTTGATTTTGAAGACTTCACGGAAACAACTGAGGAGCATGAACTACGCCTTCAACGAGCAGTAGAGATTGAGAAAAAATCTCATACCTATTTTGCTCATAATACAAAAGCTATGAATCCAACCAGGCTTGTTGAAAGTCTAAATGAAGCAAAAAAAGTAATTGGGGATGTAAATGATACAAGGGACTTTGTTGTTAGCGAACTCCGTCATGCTGGAATTAATGTCAAAGAAGATATTCTTCCTTTGTGCTACTCTTTTCAGCTAATTGAGCTGGAGGACAATCTAAAATCATACTTCTCACGTGCAATCGATAAGAAAGGTACTGTGAGAATATCATTTGCATCGCCAACTCCCAAAAACTATATGTACATAGGTCGCAACCATTCATTTGTGGAAGACTTATCGCGAGGAGTTGTAAACGATACAATAAACGGAGGTCCCTTGGGCGCATGTCGTGCAATGGTTATCGAAACGGATATGGTTGATACAGCAACGACCATATTGCTAATGCGTGTTCGCTCTGTTATCAGTGAGACAAAGCAAAAAGACCATCAGGTTGTAGGTGAGGAAATGATTTTTCTGGGATATAAAGGAAAAATTGAGAACCATGACTTTATTTCCGATGAAGAATGCCGTAAATTATTCTTGGAGTCTCGTGCTACAGGTGACATTGAAATAGCAGCACAACGCACTGCATTCAACCGACGATTGGAATGGGTTGAAAATGAGAATACTCTTAGAGAACACACTGATGATATAGCTCTGGAACGTGCTAATAATCTTGTACGTTCATTTGCTCAATATCGTACATATCTTACTGAAGCTGAATATCAGGTGGTTAATCCAGTGCTGCCTATGGATGTGATAGCTGCTTATGTTTATATGCCAAAATTATAGAACAATGGATTATACTTCAATTCATATATATGGTCATCTTTTATCTGATGACATTTTGCATGAGATAGAAACAGACTCATCAATGCAAGGAAACCGTGAACAGGATTTTAATTTAGATGTATCACTTACAGCAAAAATAGATAATGCATGGAGTTCACTTCGTAACGACTGGAAGTTGTTTGCAGAGCGCAATTTGCTTCGTGATCCATATGGTACAAAATCTGTTCGCCGTCTTATGGAGCGTTTCTTTACAAGTCTGGATTATTCTTTAGACTATCAGCCAACTCAAATAGAAGCCGGCGAAAGAAGATTTGATATTCCATATATTTGCCATGAGTTAGCAGATATGCCTGTCATCATAGTAGGTGACAAGACTGGTGATATCAACTTAGATACTCTTGATAAATGTACTCTTGACATACGTCAGAAAGGAGAACGTCGTCAGAAGTCGCCACATGCCACTATGCTTGATTATTTAAATAATACAGAACATGTGTATGGTATAGTGACTAATGGTCAGGTATTGCGTATAATTCGTAATACCGGGCAATTAGTCAAACTTACATATATTGAATTCGACATACGTCGTATGGTCGAGGAAGATCATTACGCTGAATTCTGCTTGTTGTTCCGACTGATGCATACTTCCCGTTTTACACACAGCGGGGATGATGCCTCTATTATGGAACAATGGTTCAATCGTTCTATTGAAAGCGGCAATCGCATTCGTGCCGGATTGAGTGATGCCGTTCAAAAAGCAATGGAAATACTGGGCCGTGCAGTGGTATGCGGAAAAGGTGAAGGTAATGAAGTATTCAGACAGGCTGTTATCAATGGTGAAGCAAACGCACAGACTTTGAATAAAGAACTGATTCATTTTATTTACAGATTATTATTTCTCTTCATTATTGAAGATCGAAATCTGGTATACAATATCGGTGCTCCGGATACAGATAATGATTATGATCAGAAAGTTCGTTGCCAGGACATCTACAAAAAATATTATGCAGTGTCTCGCTTACGTGGCTTGTCAGAGTTATCCTATTTGCGCAATGAACGTTACTGCGATTTATGGGAAGGGTTAATGGATTCTTTCCGACTTTTTGAAGATGAAATATTCGGAGCTCCACTCTTTATAAAACCTCTTGGAGGCGTATTATTCGCTTCTAAGACATTACATTATTTACGTCAATGCCAAATTACCAATGAACAGCTTCTTGCTGCTTTCTCTTGCCTAAATGAGTTTAGAGATGAAAAGCGAAATCGTGTAAAGATTAATTATT
>OGNQ01001157.1_pt1 | contig 20218 bp, 18 predicted proteins | sample 1573481 | NCBI WGS metagenome assembly OGNQ01 (sample SAMEA2581920, study PRJEB24529) | metagenome | biome: Human gut stool | place: China | collected 2011 | reverse complement strand
GGTAGAACACCAGCCTTCCAAGCTGGATACGTGGGTTCGATTCCCATCACCCGCTCTATTTAAACCTTGGAAAACGTTGATTTTCCGAGGTTTTTTAGTTTCGAAAGCGTTGTCAGTTTCACTACGTTTACTACGATAAAAGATGAACTGCATCCTTTTCAGATTTTAGTCCTCTTCGATATGTTCTCTTCCCTTACCAATGATTGTTTCCACATGTTCATCTGCGAGCGAATAAAAGATCGACTTGCCTTCTCTGCGGCTCTTCACCAGTCTGCTCTGCTTCAGGATCTTCAACTGATGTGAAATTGCAGACTGTGTCATATTCAGAACCTGTGCCAGATCACAGACACATACCTCTGATTCAAACAGGACAAACAGGATACGGATTCTCGTATAATCACCGAATATCTTAAACAGATCTGCCAGATCATTCAGCTCCTGTTCATCCGGCATGGTATCCTGTACAATTTTCAACAGATCCTCATGCACTTCTACAGTATCACAGCATTCTACTTCTGACATATTTCTTCCCTTTCTTTATGAAAATAAGTCAAGATTTGCATTATAATCTTTTAACAAACAACGCACGGATTGCATTCAGTACGGCAATGACCATGACACCTACATCGGCGAAGATTGCTGCCCACATATTGGCAATACCAAGTGCTCCAAGAATCAGGCAGATCACCTTGATGCCGATCGCAAAATAAATGTTCTCATATACAATACGGATACATTTTCTGGAAATCCTGATGGCCTTTGCAATCTTCAACGGATCATCATCCATCAGGACGATATCGGCTGCTTCAATCGCCGCATCCGATCCAAGTGCTCCCATGGCAATTCCGATATCGGCTCTGGAAAGCACCGGGGCATCATTGATCCCGTCACCAACGAAGGCAAGCTTCTCCTTCCCGCTCTTCCTGGCAAGAAGCTCTTCCACCTTTGATACCTTATCTGCTGGAAGAAGCTCACTGCAGACCTCGTGAATACCAAGCTCTGCTGCCACTGCATCCGCTACACGCTTCGTATCGCCGGTCAGCATAACCGTTCTGGTAACACCTGCATTCTTCAAAGCAGCAATGGCTTCTTTTGCATGCGGCTTTAACAGATCGGAGATCAGAATGCATCCGGCGAATCTGCCATCGACTGCTACGTAAACCAGAGTTCCAACCTCATTGCATACCGTATACGGAACTCCAAGCTGATCCATGAGCTTTCCGTTTCCTGCAGCAACCAATCTGCCGTCAACCTGTGCGGTAACACCCTTACCACTGATTTCCTTAACCTCTGTTACACGGTTCTTATCAATCTCTTTGCCATATGCTTTCTGAAGACTCTTACTGATCGGGTGGCCGGAATAGCTTTCTGCACATGCTGCATATTCAACCACCTCTTCTTTGGAAAGCGCTGCAGGATAAATACCGCTTACTTCAAAAACACCCTGTGTCATGGTTCCGGTCTTATCAAATACAACATATTTGGTCTGGGAAAGAGTTTCCAGATAATTGGAACCCTTGACCAGAACACCTTCCTTGCTTGCTCCACCGATACCGGCAAAGAAGCTTAAAGGAATACTGATGACCAGTGCACAGGGACAACTGATAACAAGGAATGTCAACGCTCTGTAAATCCAGGTCCCAAACTCTGCCGGAAGTCCCATAAATACCATTCTCACAATCGGAGGAAGGAATGCCAGGGCAACTGCACCGTAGCAGACCGCCGGAGTATAAATTCTTGCGAACTTGGAAATAAAGTTCTCTGATCTGGATTTTCTTGAACTGGAATTCTCCACCAGCTCCAGAATTTTGGAAACGGTAGATTCCCCGAATTCCTTCGTTGTCCGGATCTTCAAAAGACCTGTCATATTAATACAGCCACTGATAACTTCGTCCCCTTCCTTAGCTTCTCTCGGAAGGCTTTCCCCTGTGAGCGCGCTTGTATTAAGACTTGAAGCACCTTCTACAACGATACCGTCAATCGGAATCTTTTCACCGGGCTTTACAAGAATAACCGTACCGATCTCTACCTCATCCGGATCGACCTGCACCAGCTCACCATCCTGTTCCACATTGGCGTAATCCGGACGGATATCCATCAGTTCGCTGATATTTCTGCGGCTCTTTCCTACGGCATAGCTCTGGAAGAGTTCACCAATCTGATAGAACAGCATAACAGCTACGCCTTCCTTGTAATCACCAAGTGCGATCGCGCCGATCGTCGCAACAGCCATCAGGAAATTCTCATCAAACACCTGCCGGTTCAGGATCCCCTTAACCGCTTTTTTCAAAATATCATAACCAATAACCAGATAAGGAATCATATATAATGCAAACTGAAGCCATCCTTCTGCCGGTACAAATGCCAGGGCAATGAGCAGCACAACCGCTGCAATAATTCTGATTAATACCTTTTTCTGCTTCTTATTCATAGCATCCTCTTTTCTTATAAAAAGATTTCACAATCATCTTCTACCTTTTTACAGCTCTTAAGCACATCCTTCATAACAGAAGCAGGTTCTGCACCATCTTCAAACTCAACAATCATCTTCAGGCTCATGAAGTTCACGGTTGCATCCTTTACACCGGAGGTATTCTTAGCTGCTTCTTCCATCTTATTTGCACAGTTTGCACAATCCACATCAATTTTATAAGTCTTTTTCATGTTCTCATCCTCTTCACTTTCATCTTCTTTCATATGAACAATTATTCATATGTTTGATTGTATTATAGCATCGGGATTTTAAATGTCAATATACTTTCGAGATTTTTTACCTTCAAGCGTAACAGTTCAGCCTTGGCCGTTCATGCAGAGCACCCCTGCCCTACCACTTTTCATACGGACAGGCATTCTTTGCTACGGCTGCCCTCATTTCCACGAAGCAGCCGCAGCCCCTGCACATACCATCTGCCAGCCGCTCACATTCCTTGCAGGTGGCCAGCCGTTTTTCATACAATGAGTCTTCCGTCTTAATATCCTGATCCAGATTCTCGATATAGTCATACATGTTTTTAAAATAGTCTGCCTTATCCATCATGTCCCTTGTAAGACATTTTTTGCAGACCCGCAGATTTTTATTAATAGAATTCTCCATCAACCCAGACCTCTCCGTCTTCATCTACGTACTGAAGTGTGAACGGTGTATAATACACATTTCCATAGATATCATGCAGCTCAAAGCAGTAATAATAAACTCCTTCCGGAAGGTATTCATAAGTAATCTCAAGATCTCCGTCTACAACAATATCGTCTCCATAATACCAGTCTTCATCGTCATCTACCGAAAACCAGTAATAAGCAGGGGTAATTACATCACCATCCTGCAGCTCATAAACCTCCCGCGATGCCATACCGGTCTCCTCATCAATACCGTCCCAGATTCCGATCACACTCCATTCATCATATTCCCAGTCATATTCGATCCGCAGATTGGTTTCAACCTCATCATTCAAAAGAACATTGCAGGTATAAATGCTGCAGCTGTCCGTCGTATTTACAAGCTCCAGTGCCAGCAGATTGTCATTGATGCAGGGCCATGAGCCGTCAAAATTGTCAGTCACACAGTTCCGGTCAATATCATAGATCACTTCCTCCGTGGTTCCAAGGTAAAAGAATCCATCCGCATCGTCATCCATACCCACACTGCAGCAGGCATAGGCAAGCTCATCCATATTATCAAACGAAACTGTATATATCCCGTCCTCATCAAAATAAATGTCCGATACCCCCATCTGTCCGATCTCAATATCTGCAAATTCCCCGGCATTCGTGCTAACATCCCCGGTAAAGCCGCTTTCCTCCCCCAGCCATTCATTAATGTCTGCCATATCCGAAAGCAGGGTACTGTTATCATAATCTGCCGCACTTCCGTTTTCTGCCCCATAAGCAATTTTATCAATTAATGCATAATAATAATTACTCGGACAGATCTGGGAAAAGATCTTTAACTCCTCCGAACCCTGAATGGAAACCGGATAGTAAACAGACAGTCCGGATGCATTCTTGTGAAGTCGTCCGTTCATAGTATAAAGAACGCAGCTTTGTAAGGTCTGTAAAGCATCCCTTACCTCCTGTCCATACCCGGAAAGCTGATCCAGCATATTCCCAAGATCCAGCATATTGGAATATCCTTCGCTGACACTGTTTCCTCCAAAGGAATCGGCTTCCAGCACAGCTCTCGTAACATCACCAAGATCTCCCTGTTCATAAACCACCCGGAAGGCTTCATTCATGGAGATCAGAACATCATCTATTTTCGACAGATCAATAATGGAAAAGGTCGCCGATCTCTGGCTTCCGAATCCATAATCCGCGCAATGGTCATAATATTCCCGGCACACCCTTTCTCCAAGCTGTGCCCCGTTCAATCCCGGATTCCTGGCAAGATTATTCAACAATGCCGTATAATCCCATCCGCTTCCCGGTTCCATCTCCTGAGAGGCATACATATACCGCGCATATGGGGTCAGTACATTTGCCGTTTCCAGTGTACTCATCAGACAGGCATCGAATCCGATAAATTCAAACCGGTCTGTCATCTCATCGTACACCTGATTCAGTGCATGATCCAGTTCTCCCAAAGTAAGGCTATCATAGTCATACTGTTCATCAAAACATACTCCGTTAATGCTTCCGCTTCCATGATCCCAGAGAATGAGGCCCATTCTTTCCGATGGATAATTACTTATCCCCCAGGACAGAAAATCTGCCAGTGTCGAAGCAGTCCCCATATTGGCTTCCGGCTTTTCATCAACCAGCGTCAGATCTCCATTCTCTAACAAATAACGCTGTACCCTGTTTTCATTAATATTCTGATACCAGAAGTACGATCCGCCGGTCTGGTAAACCACCTTTACCTGCCCGCTTCCCCTTGCTGCAAAGGCTTCCTCAATATCACTGCTGGCGGCTCCACCGTCCGATTCCAGATCACTTCCACAAAGGTATACAAAGATTGTCCAGTCCCCATCACCCATAGGAATTTCTTCATCTCTGCTCCGGCGGCTGATCTGCATCTGCCCGTTTTCCTGTGAAATGACCGTTCCCTTTAAGGAATTGTCCTCTAACACACTGCTCTGATAGGATGAGTCTCCTCCAATTGTCGCACTGCCACCGGAGTATCCTTCATCATCCTCTTCTTCATAATCAGACCAGCCCTCATCACCATCTAGCCCTTCACTCATCAGCCATGCAGAGCATCCGCTTAACAGCATGCTCCCTGTAAGCAATGCTGTCAGTAAGAGCAATGCTCCCGTTGTTTTCTTTGCTGTTCCTGTTTTCCTCTTTTTCCACTTCCATCCGCCCATTCCCACTTAGTTATCCACCTTTCATTATCCCGATTTGGTAACTATTCAGAGCCATGCAAATTATGACAATATGGACGTCGAATGCATGCATTCGTAAGGACATTTGGCATAATTTATATGGCGAAGTAATCACATGAGTAAAACTTAAGCTGCGTATAGCAGCGGTTTTACGAATGGGGGTCTGAATAGTTACATTAATTGTATTTATTCCTTTACCTCATTTAGGCTTTTCCACAGTTCAGATAAGCGGATACTTATCGGTAAGCTTCTGGACGATTGCTCTTGCTTCCGGAATCTTCTCCTCGCCACCCTTCACAATCAATGCAATAGCTTCCGCAATCTGATCCATATCCTCCGTATTCATTCCTCTGGAGGTAACAGCCGGTGTTCCAAGACGGATACCACTTGTCACAAAAGGAGACTTGGGATCATTCGGAATAGTATTCTTGTTCGCCGTAATATGTGCTTCATCCAGCATCTTCTCAACAGCCTTACCTGTCAAGTCAAACGGGGTAAGATCCATCAGCATCAGGTGATTGTCTGTACCACCGGATACGATCCTGATTCCTCTGTCCATCAGACCCTTGCAAAGAGCCTGGGCATTGTCAATAATGTTCTTCTGATACTGCTTAAAGTCATCTGTAAGGGCTTCTTTGAAGCAGACAGCCTTGGCTGCGATCACATGCATCAAAGGACCTCCCTGAATGCCCGGGAACACTGCCTTATTGAAGTTATATTTATCTGCGGCTTCCTGATTGCAGAGAATCATACCGCCTCTCGGTCCACGCAGCGTTTTATGCGTAGTTGTGGTTACCACATCAGCATAAGGAATCGGACTTGGATGAAGTCCTGCTGCCACAAGTCCTGCAATGTGAGCCATATCAACCATCAATACTGCCCCAACATCATCTGCAACCTCACGGAACTTCTTAAAATCAATGGTTCTTGCATAAGCGGATGCACCGGCAATGATCATTTTGGGCTTACACTCCAGTGCGATCTCTCTTAATTTATCATAGTCAATAAATCCCTCATCATTTACCCCGTAAGGCACAATATTAAAATATTTACCGGAAATATTCACCGGACTTCCATGTGTCAGATGTCCGCCATGATCCAGGTTCATTCCCATAATGGTATCTCCCGGATTACAGATTGCAAACTGTACGGCAAGATTGGCCTGTGCACCGGAATGAGGCTGTACATTCGCATAATCGCATCCAAACAGTTCCTTGGCACGCTCGATTGCAAGGTTCTCAACCACATCTACACACTGGCATCCACCGTAGTAACGCTTTCCCGGATAGCCTTCGGCATATTTGTTTGTTAACGGGCTTCCCATAGCTGCCATAACAGCCTTGCTTACCCAGTTCTCAGAAGCAATCAGTTCAATATGACTGTTCTGGCGCTGCTGTTCATCCACAATTGCCTGTGCAATTTCCGGATCTTCTTTTCTGACTTCATCCAATGAATACATAATTCTCCTCCTCTGATTATAAATATAGGTAAGTATAACATAAGAAACCCGAAAAAGAAACATTGCTTTACTCTTTCGACAAATACTGCTAAAATATAGTGAGAATTCATAGGGGGAGAACACTTTTCATGGTAAATATGGTAATTAACCCGGCATCCAAATCCGGCCACGGACTTGAAATGTGGAAGGAACTGGAAGACTGGCTTTTAAAACACAGTATTGAATATGAAGCCTTTTTGTCCAAAGGTCCTGGCGATGTCACCAGAATAGTACACGAATTATGCGAAAACGGATTATCCAAAGCCTCTTCCGTGCTGCGGATTATTATTCTTGGAGGTGATGGGACCTTTAATGAAGCCCTGCAGGGAATTACCGACTTTGACTGCGTGGAAATCGGCTATATTCCTACCGGTTCCAGCAATGACCTGGCACGTGACCTTGGAATAAAGGGAGACCCTTCTTTCCTTTTATCCCGGATCCTTGTGTGTGACAAGCCACACCTTATGGACCTTGGCCGCCTGACCTATCACGACTCTGCCAGTGAGCGCTCCAGACTCCATGAAGAAAAGGACTCTGACACCCGCTATTTTGCGGTAAGCTGTGGTATCGGTTATGATGCTGCCATCTGCGAAGAGGCACTGGCATCCCACTTTAAAAACACCTTAAACCGCCTCGGACTGGGAAAACTTACCTACTTGACCATTGCCTTAAAACAGCTTATATTGACAAAGAGAGGAAATTGTACTATTACATTAGATGGTAAGGAACCTTTCGAGCTGAAAAGCTTCTTATTTATAGCAACCATGATTCACCGTTTCGAGGGTGGCGGCTTTATGTTCTGTCCGGATGCCGATGCGCAGGACGGACGCTTTAACCTTTGTGCGGTCGGTCCGATTGCGAAGCTGCGGATACTCTTTGCACTGCCGTCTGCGTTAAAGGGGCAGCATTACCGCTATCCGCACATCTATCCCTATGACGGGGCTTCGGTTCACATCGAAGCAGACCGTCCGTTCTGGGTTCACACCGATGGAGAGGTCTCCAGGAAGAGCAGTTCCATCACAATTGAGTGTTTACAAAAGAAGATTCATCTATTAAAATAGGAATGTTTCTTTGTAGACATGAGGAGGAAATGAGGAAATTATGAAAAAGTTTTATGAAAGGTATAAGCATGCGATACCTCTTATTGTGTATGCATTCATATACCTGAGCTGGTTTTCGTATCTGGAACGTACCGTACAGAACCCGCAGACGATCATCCATATGAAATGGGATGATATGATTCCGTTTTGTGAGGTATTTGTTATTCCATATTACCTATGGTTTGGTTACGTTTCCATTGTTGTACTGTACCTATTATTCAAGAATAAACAGGACTATTACAGGGCTTGTACTTTTCTTTTTACCGGAATGACCATTTTCCTGTTAGTCTCTACCCTCTGGCCGAACGGGCATCACCTTCGTCCCGCAGTAATGCCGAGAGATAATATTTTTACGACAATGGTTGCCGCCCTTTATAAGGCAGACACTCCGACAAACCTCTGGCCGAGCATCCACGTATATAATTCCATCGGTGCCCACCTGGCGGTTACTCATAATGAGAAGCTGCGAAAGAACAAAGTGATTTACTTCGGATCATTGATCCTGTGTATTTCCATTATTCTTTCTACTGTATTCATCAAGCAGCACTCCTGCTTTGATGTCATTACCGGTATTCTGATGGGTGCCATCATGTATGTGATTGTTTATCAGCTTGATATTATTTCGATTTGTCAGACACGGCAGGCAGCCAGACGCCAACGGATGCGCGAGGTATAGACTGTTGTTATATTCTGTATTCTGCAAAATATGTAGTCGTTGCCTGATACAAATATCCAAAAGCAAAAGAGTATCTGCAGAAGATAAAATTCTTCTACAGATACTCTTTTTATATTATGTATTGTTATTTGTCTGCCTCAATCGGAAAATGAACGGTAATTTCAGTTCCCTTTCCGATTTCACTCTTTAATTCCAGCTTACCGTGATGATACTGTACCGCATGCTTCACGATGGAAAGTCCAAGACCGGTACCGCCGGAGGACTTGGAATGGCTTTTATCCACGCGGTAAAAACGCTCAAATACTCTGTCCTGATGTTCCGGCGCAATTCCAATTCCGTTGTCCTTCACACAAAGAACCGCTTCTTCTCCCTTCCGGTCGACCATAATCTCAACCTTTCCTCCCGGCAGATTATACTTAATGGCATTATCACAAAGATTATATACAATCTCATACATAAGTCTGCGAACACCATGCATAATCGCGTTTCTACCCGAAAGAGAAAGGGTGATATCTCTTGCACCTGCTGCAGATTCCAGATTCTGCTCCACTTCCTCTGCAATATCCATAAGGTCAAATTTCTCACAGGGAAGTTCATTTCCTTCATCTAACTGGGACAGACGGATGATGTCCTCAATAAGCGCCACAAGGCGTGTTGCTTCCTTCCGGATGTGGCCGATAAACCGTGGCATATCCTCCGGCTTTACCATACCGGTTTCAATCAGATCCGCACTTCCGATAATTCCCTGAAGCGGAGTCTTTAATTCGTGGGAAACATTCGCGGTAAACTCTCTCCGGTTCCGCTCTGCATATTCCTGTTCCGTGATATCAAATGCCAGCATAACTGCACCAAGCACCTTCCCGGCAGATTCAATCCGGCTGATATCCAGCTGGTATTCCCTTCCCATTCGTTCGATCCGGATCTCGCTGTGCCCCTCTTCAAAGGTTTTTTCAATAGCAGCACTCAATGTCCTGCTCCGGTCCAGTCTCAGGAAGTCATGTCCGACTGCTCCCTGTGTATCACTGCCAAAAATATTTCTGGCGGCAGGATTAATGCTTAACACAATTCCTTTATTATCTAATAATACCAGCCCTTCCTTCATGCTCTCTGTAATCTGGTTAAATTCGTCGGTCTTTTCTTCCAGTCTGCAAAGCTGTTTTGAAATTTCACTGCTCTGCCGGTTAATCCGGTTAAGCAAAGGAGAAATCTCTTCATAGGTTTCATTTTCCAGCGGCCTTTCCAGATCCAGATTATTCAGCGGCTCTACAATCCTCTTGGAAAGCCGGCTTGCAAGCACGCCGGAAAGGATCAGGGCTCCAATAATGATAAATATAATCGGCTGCAGTATACCGAGAACCAGAAGTCCTGTTGTTGCATATTTTGCGGAAATACGCAGCACCGTTCCATCCTCAAGACGTTTGGCATAATATCTGGTCTTTTCCATCAATGTTGCGGAATACCGGGTTGATTCACCAATCCCCTTTTCAAAAGCAGTCTTTACTTCAGCACGGTCCTTATGATTCTCCAATTTCTCATTTCCTGTTTCTGTATCATAAAGAACCGTTCCATCTGTATCAATCCAGGTCAGCCGATAATGATCAGACTGCAGATGCTCTAAATAATCCACGCCATCCTTTCTAACAGAAACAGACGCCAGATTCAGTTCATCCGTCAGCTGCCCCTTCTGGATGTTTCCAAAATACTCATAAAATACTCCCAATATAATTGTCAGGCTGGCAAGCAGTACGGTCGCAGCGACAATTATAATCGATTGAAAGATTTTCTTTGTCATGATTTAGCCTCCAGACGGTACCCTACATTACGTACCGTTTCAATCAGTTCTCCGTAGTCCTTAAGCTTCTGCCGCAGCGTCCGGATATGCATATCCACGGTACGGGTATCCCCGCAGTAGTCCATTCCCCAGACCTCATTAAACAGCTGGTCTCTGGTAAATGCCATGCCCGGATGTGACAAAAACAGCCGGAGAAGCTCAAACTCTTTATAGGTCAATGTAATTCTTTCTCCATCTATGGTTACAGTGTGTTCATCGATATTTACAATCAATCCGCCGGTTTTAAGCAAATGCTCTACCTGATGCGGCTGACATCTGCGCAGAACCGCTTTCACACAGGATACGAATTCCATTACACCGAACGGTTTCGTAAGATAATAATCCGCACCCAGGTCAAGTCCCTGAATCTTATCATATTCCGCTCCCTTTGCCGTTGCCATAACAACCGGAATTTCTCTGGTTTCCGGATCCTCCTTCAGCTTCTGCAAAAGAGTGATTCCATCAATTCCGGGAAGCATTACATCCAGCACAACAAGCTCCGGCTTCTGATTCTTTAACTCCTTCAGAAAGGAGGTTCCATCCTCAAAGCCCTTTGCTTCATAGCCTGTGGACTGTAATGCATATACCTCGATATCACGAATGCTTGCATCATCTTCTACACACCAAATCATTTCTATTCCTCCTTATGGACTCCCGTAACGGAAAAGATCACCCATTTTGCAATATTTACTGCGTGATCCGCAATACGTTCATAATATTTGGCAATGATCAGCAGATCTATCGCATATTCACCGTCCTTCGGGTCATCCGCAATCTTCCGGATCAGATCTTCCTTCACACGGTCAAAATACCGGTCTACAATATCATCATCCTTAATCACCTTTTCCGCTAACATTATATCACGTTTTACAAACGCATCAACGCTTTCGGTCACCATACCAATGGATGCCTTCGCCATTTCAGGAAGCAGGATATCCTCCTTCCGATCTTCTTCCTTAAGGAAGCAGATGATTTCAGCAATATCCTCCGCCTGATCCCCGATCCGTTCCATGTCCGTAATCATCTTAAGCGCTGCAGAAATCTGACGAAGATCCTTTGCTACCGGCTGCTGCTGCAGCAGAAGCCGCAGGCACATCGATTCAATTGTACGCTCCTTCTGGTCAATCTGGGCATCAATCGGTGCAATCTGTACTGCCAGAGATTTGTTTCCTTCTGCAAGTGCACGGGATGCCAGTTCAATTACTTCTTCACATAAGGCCCCCATTTCAATCAGCTCTTTGTTCAATAATGCAAGCTGTTCATCAAAATGACTTCTCATCATCCAAACCTCCCTGTTATATAATCTTCCGTTCTCTTATCCACAGGATCGGAGAACATTTTTTCCGTATCCCCATATTCCACAAGCTCGCCCAGCAGGAAAAATGCAGTGCGGTCTGAAATACGCACAGCCTGCTGCATATTATGGGTAACAATAATAATGGTATATTTTTTCTTCAGTTCTTCAGCAAGCTCCTCGATTTTCAAGGTGGAAATCGGATCAAGGGCACTGGTCGGCTCATCCATCAGAAGTACTTCCGGTTCTACGGCAAGTGCTCTTGCAATGCAAAGTCTCTGCTGCTGCCCACCGGAAAGTCCTAACGCATTCTTCTTAAGACGATCTTTCACTTCATCCCAGATTGCTGCACCACGTAAAGAACGTTCCACAATATCATCGAGCTTTGCTTTATTCTTTACCCCATGCGTACGCGGTCCATAGGCAATATTATCATAAATACTCATCGGGAACGGATTCGGCTTCTGGAATACCATTCCGCCCTCTCTTCGCAGATCATTTACATCCACATTTGGAGCAAAAATATTCCGCTCCTTGTATTTAATTTCTCCTGTGATTTTTACATCCGGAATCAGATCATTCATACGGTTGATGGTCTTTAAAAAGGTGGATTTACCACAGCCGGACGGACCGATCAATGCGGTAATGCTTTTTTCCGGGATCTCAATATTAATATCTGTCAGTGCCTGATGGCTTCCATACCACAGACAAAGATCATGTACCGTCATAATGTTGTTCATTACTTACATATCCTTTCTCTTTTTGAAATACTTTCCAGCCAGTACTGCCGCAAAATTGATGAGCATGGTGAGAATCATCAGAATCGCCGCAATTGCAAATGCCACTCCGAATTCTCCCTGTTCCTTTGCATATACATAAAGAGCTACTGTCAGTGTAGCTCCGGCACTGCCAAGTCCTTTTACGATATTATTAAGTGCATGGGCAAAGCCGGCGGTGAAAAGCAGGGCTGCGGACTCTCCCAGAATTCGTCCAACCGACAGAATACATCCGGTAATGACACCATCAATACATCCGGGCAGTACTACGGTACGGATCACTCTCCATTTACCCGCTCCCAATCCGAATGCGCCCTCACGGTAGCTTTGCGGAACGGTCTTAAGACTCTCCTGTGTGGTACGCATGATCGTCGGAAGATTCATAATTACCAGTGTCAGGGCACCTGCCAGCAGGGAAGTCTTCATATTCAGGAACTGGCAGAAGAACAGCATGCCAACCAGTCCATAGATAATAGAGGGAATACCGGACAGTGTTTCTGCCGCATATTCAATTATGGTAACCAGCTTCTTATTGGCTGCATACTCAGTCAGATAAATTGCTGCCCCTACACCAAGAGGCAGAACAATCAGCAGGGTTGCAAGTACTATATAAATTGTGTTCAGGATATCCGGCAGAATTCCGATACGGTCCGCCAGATAACTTGGTGATGTAGTCAGCAGCTCGAAGGAAATATTGGGAAGTCCCTTAATAAACACATATCCGATCAGGAAGAGGACAAGGAGAGCAGTGAGTCCTGCACAGATCCACATCAATATTTTCATCATCCAAATATAAAACACTCGTCTGTGTGTCATTCCACCATGTTTCATCTCAAGCCTCCTTATCCCGTTTCAGGAAAAAGTTTAAAGCTGCATTAATCAGCATAATGAACAGGAACAGTACCAGTGCAATGGAAAACAATGCCTGTCTCTGTAAGCCTGTTGAATAAGACATTTCACTTGCCACTGCTGTCGTAAGGAACCGGACGCTTTGAAAAAGCTCCGGCATGTTGGGTACATTTCCTGATACCATCATGACTGCCATTGCTTCTCCGATGGCTCGTCCCACACCTAGTACCACAGCTGCTGCAATACCACTTTTTGCAGCCGGAACCGATACCCGGAAATAGGTTTCCACAGGCGTGGCTCCAAGAGCAAGAGAAGCATCCTCATACTCCTTCGGTACTGCTTCAAGACTTGTCATGGACACCTTAATAATGGAAGGCAGGATCATAATAGCTAATACAATAATGGCTGCCAGCAGGCTTGCTCCATCCGGAACAAGGAACAGCTTGCGGATCCCCGGCACAAGCACCTGCATACCCACAAGACCATATACAACAGAAGGAATTCCGGCAAGGAGACTTACTGCGGATTCCATAACGGTGCGAACCTTCTTCGGTGCTGCCTTTGCCAGATATACTGCTGTGAGGAACCCCAACGGAACTCCCAGCAGAATCGCTCCTGCGGTTCCATAAACACTGGTCAGAATAAACGGCAGAATCCCATAGGAAGGCTCTGCTGCCGTGGATGCCCATGCTTTACCAAACAGAAAAGGAATAAGTCCGATCTGACGGATGGCCGGTATGCCGGAGATGATCAGATACACTGAAATCAGCAGCACACAGCCTACTGTAATCAATCCAAGCACCAGGAAAAGCCCGTGTATGAGGTTTTCAAAAAATTGCTTCTTTTTCATGTTATTCACCTGTTATAATTAATTTCTCCACTGTTATTAAATGATATAACGTAATGATATCCAGACAGCAGCCCGGATGTCTCTCCTTAAGATGTCATGCTGTCTGGATGTCAGGTTTGTTTCTCTTTGCTGCTTAGCCACATCCGGTTTAATGTTTAATGTATAAATCCGATTTTATTATTCTGAGCCGGATTCCCTGATATCTTAGTTTGCTGCTACTGCTCCGGCTTCGGAAATAATACTTGCTGCATCAGCAGAAGTGATGTAGTCGAAGAACTTCCGGGCAGTTGCGGATAATGCCATACCGTCCTTGGTTACCAGTACGAATGGACGCTGGATGACGTAAGAACCGTCTTTTACGGTATCTTCCGTAGGAACCACACCGCCTACGGAAAGTGCTTTTACACTATCCTTTACAGAAGCAAGGGAAGCATATCCGATTGCATCCGGATTCTGGGCTACGGTTGTGATTACATCACCTGTAGAGGTTAATTCCTGACGGTATGCACATGCATCTTCAGTTCCGGTAATGGATTCGAAGCCATCTCTCGTACCGCTTCCTGCCTCACGTCCGATCAGAACGATTTCTGCATCATTTCCGCCGACTTCACTCCAGTTTTTAATTTCACCCTTATAGATCCTGGCGATAGTGTCAATGTCAAGATCAGCAACAGGATTTTCCGGATTTACGATAATTGCAATTCCATCATAAGCAAGTACTGTCTGTGTTAAGCCTTTTGCGACCTCTTCATCCTTTAAGTTTCTGCTGGAAAGTCCGATATCGCATCTTCCTTCCTCTACTGCTGTAATACCTGAACCGGATCCGGTCGGATTGTAGGTAAAGGTTACTCCATCATTCTGTGCCATGAAGGATTCTCCCAAAGCACCGATCACCTTCTCCATGGAAGTAGATCCATCGGTAGATACGGTTCCGTTATCCTCAGTTGTCTGTGCAGGTGCTTCTGCTTCTGCAGTCGTGTCTTCTGCAGGTGCTGCCTCTGTTGTTGTCTCTGTTGTTGCCTCAGCTGTAGTTTCGGTTGCGGTATCCGTTGCTGTGGTTGTGTTAGATCCACATCCTGCCAGGAGTGCTGCTCCTGCAAGAGCCATAACAAATACACTTAATTTCTTTCTCATAATAAATCTCCTCTCGGTTCACCTTTTGTTTTGATTCCGGTGATGTTTTGTTTGTTTTGATCTTATGTATCTCATCATAAAGACTGCTTGTAAAATGAAAAAGTGTGCTTATGTAAAATGTTTGTCAAGGCCGGAAAAGGAAATGTAAAAAGCAGAACCCATTTCTGAGTTCTGCCCTATTCAGTACCGTTGGTTTCTATACCACATCTCTCGCACACTTGTCATAATACATCTTCGCCTGTTCTCCCGTTAGTGAAAACCAACGAACCAGCTTTCCAACAATGGTTTCCTCTGTCCTGTGCTCTTCCAGGTTTTCAAGAATCATCTGTTCTATTCCCTGTTCTATTCCCTGTTCTATTCCAATTTCCACGCCTTCCTCACGGCCAATAGCCCTTTCCTCTGCCCGTAATTCTCTTATTGCCTGACATATATTGAATCCCTCCCGTTTATCATTGTGATTCATAAAGTTATTCCTGTTCTTCCATAACTCCGACATTCCCAGGAATTTGACAATCATCTCAAATGTTTCCTCTGACAGATTCTGATATTCAACCGAATTATCGATCAATTCTTTCAGTTTTTCTTTATCCTTACGATAAACAAGTGCCTGAAAAAACTGCTTCAATTCCGTATGAAATACCTGAAAATCCTGCTGTTCATTGATACAGTACAATCTCATTTGATAATCCGAAAAATTTGTCTTTTCTTCACTCTCGTCATCAATGCAAGTCATATCAGACAGGCTCCTTGGCCCATCCCATTCCTCTTCTCCGTGATATAAACAAACTGTATATACCGGTAAAAGCCTGTCCTTTTTCCTGATACCGCACAGCTTCTCCGGACCTCGAAGTGTCTCCTTCTCTATCTTATACGTTTCCTTCATATCATTTAGCTGCTCCTGATAGTCCAGAAAATCATATTCCATGCATCGTAAAGGCATCGTATAATCCACAACACTCTGATTCTCTAATGCGAATATCCGGAATTGACCGTTCTGTCTGCTTCTCATCTTTAAATCACGATATCGTCTTTGGACTCTTCTATATTTTCCTTGCAACTTTCGTTCTACTTTGCTTTGATCTGCTTCTAAGCTTCCCTCTGTTTCAAAATAGTCTCCTGCTTCCCGTTCCAGTGATTTCGGATCAATCATTTGCTTTCCGTCAAACATAATACCATTCATCAAATCAGCAAATCGTTCCCTGTTACTGAGATACCTGCCCATCAGTCCATCATATTTTCCCACTTTTCCTCCTTCTGCAGAAAAAACAGCAATACACAGAACCGGAAGAATACAAGCTCCTATCGTACACAAAATCACTGTTTCTAAAATCTCCTGCCTATTCTTAATATTGTTTTGGAAATAAGCATAGATTCTAGAAATGCAGCCTTGATTTTCGAATAGTTTCCTAATTTGAAAATGGTAACGAAATGTTCCTTAATGAATTTTAGATTTCGATTCAAACAATTCTGTCATATGCTTAATCTGATTTGTAAGTTCAATATAGCAGAATGTTTAGTAAATTTCAACATGTTTTTAAAGAAATTTATGTTCTTCTTTGGTGGTTTGTTACTGTTCATGAAGCAGCCAGACACTTGCTGTCAGGCTGCGTAAGAACATGACTCAGGAGTGAGCAGGCTCCTTTTAAAACAGCCACACAGAATGTGGCACATCAAGCTTATCCGTCAAAAATTTAAAGCAGTTCTGTGAAATTTTTCATTGTAGTCTGGATTATATTGTAACCGGAAAAACGACCGATGTGATATTGTCCCAGATAGCAGATACCATTGTTCAGATTTTATATTCTGATGATAAAGAAGAACTTGACCGTCTAAACCGATATCTTCAGATTTATGTAGAACTAATGAACCATGCTAAAAAGTAAATAAATATACCATATATCATGCCGGATTTATCCGGCACCAATTTAAAAGGCAGAACCCATTTCTGAGTTCTGCCCTTATTATTGCTTCTATATTTATATAATTACATAGTACGAGTCTTCACTCCACTGATTTGTTATGATATTTGTCCTTTCTATCTATACCATTACTACCGAATACTTATCAAAATATGCTTCTGCCTGTTCTTCACTTAATGCAAACCGGCGCCTCAGTTTCCCGACAATGATCTCTTTCGATTTGTTTTCTTCGAGGTTGTCGAGTATCATCTGCTTGATTCCTTGTTCTAGTCCTCTTCTCTCATACTGGTCAAATAATTCACACACTTTTATTTCCTCCTCTTCTTCAATTCCCCTATCCTGCATTATAGAAAGGGCATCCTCGACATTTTCATCCCCGGATAAAACACATAAAAGTTTAATCAATGCTTCCTTATGTACAATCTTCTTATTAGAACGATAACTGTTTCCTTCAGCCAGATAATCAACCACAATACGCATATCACTTTTAAATAATCTTCGTGTTTCTTCCGGCAAATTTCTCATTTCGAAAACATGCAGCCTCAGATCATCTGTAAATCTAAGTACTTCATCGGGTGCATTTTTATTATGAAGCAGTTCATGCAGACTTTCCCTGCAGTTCCATCTTCTTTCACCCCAGTACAGGATCAGTTCAATTACTGGAAAAAACGCTTTCTTTTTTCTCTTATACTGTTCCCGATAAGCCCCTCCAACATAACCCGCTTTTCGAAAAAGCATTTTGGCATCCACTTTACTTTGATTTGCAAACAAATACATTGCCTTCACACGCCCGGAATCCATCTCATACTTTCCCATGTCTTCGATCTGATTATGCAGCTTATCCGATCCCTGATACAGCGTTTCTGTAGGTGCCGCCAAAAGACTGTTCTCTTTCACCCGGTATTGTCCACCATACAAAAAAACATTCAGCAGGTCAGCTGCAACATCCGGATATGCTTCAAACTCCTTCATCACCAGATCTTTCGTGTCCTTATTCTTCATCCACCCTCCCCTGCAGGAGTCAATGCATTCTCTTCGGATCCAATTTAAATTAAAATCGGCATTTACAGATCTGCTTATAATCTCCTGCTTATTCTTCTATTGTTTTTGGAAATAAGCATAGATTCTAGAAATGTGATATCATTCAAACTTCATTTCTGTTGATTTTGATATACGGATATAATGGTAACGAAATGTTCATTAATGAATTTTAGATTTTGATTCAAACAGTTCTGTCATATGCTTAATTTGATTTGTGAAATCATCATAGCAGAAATCAAGATGTGCGGCAATATATTTTGGTAAAAATTAATAATTTTCTGTGGTTATCTCCAATAAATCATGTTATATTCCGTCATTATGTACAAAAGATGACCGAGCAATCTCCCCACTATCGCGGTATCTCCAAGTAAAAACCCAGACTCTGAAAACGCCTGAACAATCTGAATTGTATGAGTAAAGTCTCACTTTCCGATTGTCCAGGCTTTTCTTTAGTTAAACCCAAAAAACTTTTGGCAGATCTTATATCCTTCCACGGAAATCATGCGGCCGCCTTTACCTGGAAGATTCATGCACTGGCCTAAGAGTCCGAAGCGGAGTCTTTTATATAGCACCCAGTCCTTCTTCTTTAGGTACTCCCAAAGCTCCTGCTTCTTCTGCAGGTTTTCTTCTGTACCGGAACGGATTAAGAGAATCGAGGAAATCGTTGTAATGATATCCAGATAGCTTAACATGTAACGGTATCTCTTCTTATTGGAATTCACCAGAGAGCGGTTCTCAACCATATAATCGATCATCAGCTTATTTACACGGAGCTGCTGGTCAATACGGCTGATCATCACACTTTCATGTACGGACTGGTCTTCTCTTCCAATATAATAACGGTAGAAATTCACATCCATATAATACATATTCCGTACAAAGGGAAGCGGCTCGAATACATAAATGTTATCCACATAGAACGTATGCTCCGGAAGCTGAATTCCACATTCCCGTAACAGCTTCGTACGGAAAATGACGGAATGCATGAGGATATACTGTCCCTTGTGGAAATGATGCACATCATCCCAGGTAAACATCTGGTCCACCGGGAGTGCGTGGCGATAACGCATCACCTTCCTGCGCTTCTCACCAGCCTTTTCATAAACAAAGTTGCTGATCAGCATATCCAGTGTGGTCTCACCGCCGGTAAGCTCATGGAGCTTTGCAAGAATCTGCCGGTATACCTCTTCCTTAACCCAGTCATCGCTGTCAACCACCTTAAAATACAAGCCTGTGGCATTTGCAATTCCTGTATTCACGGCCGAACCATGTCCCCCGTTTTCCTTATGGATTGCCTTCACGATCGTCGGATACTTTTCGGCATAGCCATCAGCAATCTCTGCGGTACGGTCCTTCGAACCGTCATCAATAATCAGAATTTCAACCTCTTCTCCACCAGCAAGAAGTGACTCAATACACTTTTCCATATATGCTTCGGAATTATAACATGGTACTGCAAACGATAATAATTTCATGTGCCATCCTCCAGATAATTTTGCACTGCTGCCATTCATTTCCAAGCCTTCAGCAGCAGATACTTCAGGCCGTACTCAATTAACCCTCTTCCAGAAATGCCTTCAGATATGCCTTGTAGGCTGTTGGAATCGGATATCTTTCCCGTGCCTCCTGCTGCTCTACGAACACCAGAGAATCCTCTGGATTTCCGGTCGTTTCTGCCAATTCATCCACCTTCACCGCATAGCCAATCATATGCCATTCCTTATGGGAAAAGATATGCCTGCTTTGACTAAGCGGTTCAATCCGCAGCACGGATAAGCCCCTTTCTTTTAAAAATAATAATACTTCATCCTGTGAAAGATGTCCAGTAATGCTTGGGAACTCATACATTCCTGCAAGGAGACCCTTTTCCGGCCGCTTTGTCAGCGCTGCTTTCTTATCATCCTTGATAATCAGAACCGTTTTATCCTC
>OGNQ01001147.1_pt1 | contig 20348 bp, 17 predicted proteins | sample 1573481 | NCBI WGS metagenome assembly OGNQ01 (sample SAMEA2581920, study PRJEB24529) | metagenome | biome: Human gut stool | place: China | collected 2011 | reverse complement strand
TGGTTCCCCATCAGGATCATCACAAGATTTCCCAAATGTTTGCAGATTATATCCTAAGCATCGCTCCGGATACCGTACAGGTAAAAGTGACACCCATGCATGGAGGACAGGGCTATGTATGCCCAATTAGCCTTCCAGCCTATCAGGCTGCCGAGAAAGGTTTTGAAAAAGCATTCGGAAAGAAACCACTTGCAGTACGCCGGGGAGGAAGTATTCCTATCATCTCCACATTTGAGCAAGTACTTGGAATCAAAACTGTACTTATGGGATTCGGGCTGGAATCAAATGCTATCCATTCACCGAATGAGAACTTCCCATTGGATATTTTCCGAAAAGGAATCGAAGCAGTCGTTGAATTCCATTTAAGGTATTAGCTACGAGTTACAAGCTGCGAGCTACAAGTTACAAGTTACGAGTACTGCGCTATCGTTACTGCATAGTACTTGTAGCTTGTAACTCGTAGCTTGTAACTCATTGATACGTGGTTCGCAACACTTTAAATTCTGTGCGACGATTAATAGCATTACAAATCTCCTGCTGTTCCAGTGGGAGATTTTTTATAAACTCTTCTGTCAATACATCTCCCACCTTCAGAAAAGGTGCAGATTTCAGAGTAAAATTAGTTACTGTCTTAGGCTGTTGCTCCCCATGCCCTTTCGGCGTGAGACGTTGCGAATCAATGCCTCCTTTAATAAGATAGCGTACCACAGATTCTGCACGACGTTGCGAAAGGCGGAGATTATAATCATCATTCCCCTTATAATCGCAATGTGCGGAGAGTTCGATAGTAACATTCGGATTATTGTTCAATAATTGTATCAACTCATCCAAAGCTACAGTAGATTCCGAAGTCAGGTCAGCCCGGTCAAACTCATAGAAAATATTCTCTATCAGTACAGGACGGGTAATGGAAGATAAAGGAAACTCAAATTCATAATGGCGATCCTCATTAACATCTTCCGTCATCAACTCCTCTTTGTCATTCAGATAACCACGACAAGAAGCAAGCAAGGCATAACGGCATCCTGGTGTAAGTTCCTGAGTAAAAGTTCCATCCTTCTTCACATTGATCTTCATATAAGTACCATCCTCTCCCACCAAAGTAACCAGCGCATCAGAAAGTACATCCCCCTCTTTATCATAAACCAGTCCTTTCAAGATATGATGTACCTCCGGAAGCTCAAAACTGTAAATGTGATCCCATCCACGGGCATCTCCCCGGTTAGAAGAGAAAAAACCCCGATTGGGCGCACCCGGTTCGAACGTCATACCAAAATCATCACTTTGCGAATTTACCGGAGATTTCATATTCTCAATAAGCCAACGCCCCGTCAGGCTATCCGGCACAGCACGAAAGATATCCAGTCCACCCATGCCGGGATGTCCGGTGGAGGAGAAATACAGGGTACCATCCGGTGCAAAAGAGGGAAACATTTCATCACCAGAAGTATTAATTTCAGGCCCCAGATTATCGACATAACCGAAACCATCACGAGTCACGTTGATACGCCATAAATCCAGTCCGCCCTGTCCACCTGGCATATCAGATACGAAATATAGATAATCACCTGCAGGAGATAATGCAGGGTGGGCAACAGAAGAAAGGGTATCATTCAAGACTGCACACTTCTGAGGACTCCCCCACTCTGCCCCGGCACGTTGAGAAACATATATCTCTGCATAAGCCGGTGCATTGGGCAATGTCCGGCAACGAGTGAAATACATCGTTTTACCATCTGCCGAAAAAGAACAAGCCCCTTCTTCGAATTCACTGTTTACTTCCGAAGCAAGCGGTTCAGGCTTTTGCCATTGCTTCTTTTCATTTCGCTTGGAGTGGAATATATCAGCACTTTTCATGCCGGTAATACCATTCAGATCGGCACCTTTGGCCTCGTTACGGGTAGAAGTAAAATATAGGATATCAGGATCATTACCCGCATACATGGGAGAATAATCACTACGGCGGGAAACAAAAATAGGGATACGCTTTACAATATGACGGGTAGGATTTTTTTTCCACTCCTGTGCCAGCAGACAAGAAGCAATTCCTATATGCGCCAAGGAATCTTTACGCCTTTTTATATCAGACTGGTTCTGTGCATAAGCAAGATAATTCTCATAATAAGGTATGGCAGCAGCATATTCGCCATTCTTACGAAGCATCTCCGCCAGATAAAAATGAGAAAGAGTATCCGGATGATGCCGCCTTTCGCAGTTATTTAGGACGAGAATACATGGGCTATAAATGGCAGTGCGTGGAATTTGCGCGCCGTTATTTATATCTCAATCATGGCATGGTGTTTACTGATGTAGGAATGGCTTACGAGATCTTTTCTCTACGATTTTTACGTCAAGTGGTGAATGATGCCTTATTACCTTTACAAGCCTTTGCAAATGGTTGCAAACGTAAGCCTGAAGCAGGTGCATTGTTAATTTGGCAGGAGGGCGGTGAATTTAAACATACGGGGCATGTGGCGATCATTACCGAGGTATTAGAAGATAAAATTCGCATTGCCGAGCAAAACGTGATTCACTCTCGCTTACCAAGTGGACAGCAATGGACTCGTGAATTACCGATGACGGTTTCCGAAAGTGGTTATTTTCTGCATGATACCTTTGATGATACAGAAATTTTAGGTTGGATGATCCAAACAGAAGACACCGAATACAGTCTGCCGCAGCCAACGCCAGAAAAAGAGAAACTTGAGATTCATGCTGAACATATAGAAAACAATGGTCAGTTTGAGCATAAATGGCTGAATGAGAAAAATGAATTTGAAGCGGCATATGTGAAAGCCATGGGTGGGCACAAAGTCAGCTATTCGGATCAATATCGCTATTTTACGATATCTGAAACAGCACAACATGAGTTAATTCGTGCAACCAATGAATTGCATTTAATGTATTTGCATGCCACAGATAAAGTTTTAAAAGACGATAAGTTATTACAATATTTCAATATTCCTAAATTGCTTTGGCCTCGTTTACGATTGTCTTGGCAAAATCGCCGTTACCAAACCATCACGGGACGTTTAGATTTCTGCATGGATAGTCGTGGATTGAAAGTGTATGAATACAATGCTGACTCAGCCTCTTGTCACGCTGAAGCTGGTGAGTTTATGAATCGATGGGCAATTCAGGGCGGATTGAATATAGGTGATAATCCTGCCGATGGCTTACGTAATGCGTTAGCCGATTGTTGGAAACACAGTGAAGCTACGCCGCTTGTTCATATTATGCAAGATCACGATGATGAGGAAGATTATCACGCATTATTTATGCGCAATGCACTGGTTCAGGCTGGATTTAAAGCCAAAATTATTCATGGGACTGAGGGATTACATTGGGATAGTCGAGGTCGTTTGATTGATGATGAAGATAACCAGGTCAAAACCGTATGGAAAACGTGGGCCTGGGAAACCATGTTGGAGCAACTTCGTGAAGATGCAACAGGCATGGAAGTGGCACCGCCTATTCGTACAGGCTATCCGGAAGATAAAGTGCGGTTGATTGATGTGTTACTTCGTCCAGAAGTTCTAGTTTATGAACCACTTTGGACAGCGATTCCAAGTAATAAAGCGATTTTACCAGTGTTGTGGTCATTATTCCCAAATCATCGTTATCTACTTGAAGCAGGATTTGAATTGACGCCAGAATTGATTAAAAATGGTTACGCACAAAAACCAATTGCAGGTCGCCGAGGCGATAATGTGAAATTGATTGGTGAGTGTAAGTCAGTGCTTGATAGTAAAGATGGTCGTTTTGGTAAGCAGGAGAGTATCTACCAACAACTTTGGTGTTTACCAAAAGTGGAAGACCAATATGTTCAGGTCTGTACTTTCACTGTAGGTGGGCATTATGGTGGTAGCTGTTTACGCTCAGACCCGAGTTTGGTCATTATGGGAAACAGTGATATGCAACCGTTAAGGGTATTATCTGATAAAGATTTCCTTAAAAAATAAAAATAAAATCGGCACTCAAAATGAGTGCCGATTTATTATTTAGCTATAAGATTATTTTGCTTCTTTGTTATCAGCAGGTTTTTCATTTGCTTTTAACATATCCGCAGGAATAAAGCTTTGTTGTACTTTTTCCATGTGTGGAAGGTTATGCGCAATACCTTTGTGACAATCGATACAGGTTTTGTTTTGTTCCTGTGCAAGTGCGTGCATTTGTTGTGCCACAGTTTTTTGTTGAGTAAAGTCCATATCATTGAAGTTATGGCAGTTACGGCACTCTTGTGAGTTATTCGCTTTCATACGCGCCCATTCGCGTTCAGCCATTTCTAAACGATGTTTTTCGAATTTTTCTTTAGTATCGACTTTACCTGTAAAGTGAGCATAAACTTCAGTCGATGCCTGCATTTTACGAACCATTTTTGGAATGAATTCATGTGGAACGTGACAGTCTGAACAAATTGCTTTCACACCTGAACGGTTACTAAAGTGGATTGACGCTTGGTACTCAGGTACAACGTCATTAGTATGACAGTCTGAACAGAATTGCTCTGTATTGGTTGTCGCCATTCCTGCGTTAAACAGGTTAGTTCCAACGATAGTACCAATGATAGTTAATAAAATAACCCCACCAATTGCCATTTTGCTCGGAGAGCGTAACCAACGGCAAACTTTCTGAATGCTTGATTTAATCATGGTTTAGCTCCTTATTTACCTTGCATTTGACGAATAGTTTCAAATTTATTTTGAATAATTGGATTCACGTCAGTTTGTTGAACGTGGCATTGTAAACAGAAATAACGACGTGGCGAAGTGCCTTCTGTTTTTTGTCCATCACGTGTTAAGAAATGGCTTTCAGGTACGCGAGGTGCACCCGTTGTCGGTGCAACATCCGGAGAGTGACAGCCTAAACATTGGTTAGCATTTTTAGTCACTTGTAAACCACGAATGCTGTGTGGAACAAGTGGTGGTTGGTGAGGGAAGGTTACAGGAATATTACCAACATCTTTATAAGGGTTAGTAAATGCAGGTGCAATACTTTCTGCTGTTTTATCAATGCTGTTTGCAACTTGCGGCGCATCAGCAAATGCTAATCCGCTACATAAAGCCAGCATGAAAATAAATGATTTTTTCATGAAATCCACTCCATTAAATAATTAAATATTTTTAATTTTTATTTGTTTCTCAAAGCGAGAACCAAATGTAAATACATTTTCTGCGCAGACGTCAATACAGCGTCCACAAGTAATACAATCTTTTGCCAATATAATTTGGCTATCTTCAGGTCCACCATGTAAAGGAAGTCTTAATACTTGCGGCTCTGGGCAAACATTATAACAGTCCATACAGCGGTCACAGCGATCGCGATCGACTACATTAATTTTTATCAGGCTTTTAGCACCAATGACACCATATATCGCACCAATTGGACAAAGGTGACCACACCAGCCATGCTCAGCAACAAGTAAGTCAAATAAAAAGATGACTGTAACCAACCAAAGGGTTGCGCCTGTTCCAAAGACAAAGATACGTCCAAGTGCCGCGACAGGATTTATCCACTCCCATAAGAGCGTACCCGTTATTGCACTACCAACTAAAATGACGGCTAAAATCACATAGCGAAGTTGGCGTGAAATTTTTAATGATTGTCGAATACCTAATTTTCTACGTAACCAAGCTGCAGCATCAGTCACAATATTCATTGGGCAAACCCAACTACAAAAGGCTTTGCTCGCAACAATGGCGTAGAATATGACAATCACTAAGGCACCAATAATCGTTGTGATTTCTGGTAGGTAACCTGTCACTAAACTTTCAGCGGTAATCAATGGATCCGTCAATGGCACAGTATCCAAAAACATACTTGAGCTGTAATTGCCTTTTAAAATCCAGATTTGCCAAATTGGACCACTTAAGAACATCAAAATTATGCTTAATTGACTGATTCGACGTAGAATTAAAAAGCGATAAGCATGCCACCAACCAAGTTTTTGACGTGCTTCTAAGCCAGCATCTTTTGGCTTATTCGGGGTATATTTTTCAGCCATTATTTAACCCCCTTAATGTTTAAATCCAAATTCGGGAACTGTTCAGCTTCCGGTACCGTAGTTGGACTTGGTACATAATCCATTGTCGCACGACTCGGTGTTGCCACTTTTTGATTCGGTAGGACCTGCATTGGTTGATAAACAGGTTCATGCTGTCCTTCTGGCATACGAACGTCTAATGATGGACGTAAACCATCTGGATGTTGCTCCTCAATTAAGGATTTTCCAGCATTTTGTTTTTCTTTCCAACCTAAGCGATAGTGACGACCGAGTAGTCCTTTGGCAATATCCATCGGTAAGACTTTAATTGCAGCTTCTTCTAATACACAAGCTTGTTCGCATTTGCCGCATCCGGTGCAAGCATCAGAGTGAACAGTTGGAATAAGCTTTGCATGAATCCCAGTACGATCATTGTGGATACGTTCAAGCGTAATCGCTTTATCCACTAATGGGCAAACGCGATAACAAACATCACAACGCAAACCTTGCCAGTTAAGACAAGTTTCATGGTCTAGCAAGACGGCTAAACCCATTCTCGCATCATTGATATCTTTCAGTTCTTCACTTAATGCGCCACTTGGGCAAGCATTCATACAAGGAATGTCAGGACACATTTCGCAAGGTTTATCCCTTGCGATAAAATAAGGTGTGCCCGCTTCCATTGGAGAAATGAGCGAAGCTAGATACAACATATCATATGGACATGCTTGGACACACTGTCCGCAACGGGTACAGGCTGCCAAGAAATCCTTTTCCGGTAAAGCACCAGGTGGACGCAAGGCGATCCCTTCTTTAGCTTTAGCTTGTTGTTGCTGTAAGCCAAGAATAATACCAACCCCACATACTCCGGCAGCCGTTCTTGTCACATTTTTTAAAAACTGACGACGGTTAGGATCAAGTCTCATCTGCGTTTCCTTTTATAAGCGGTCTAATTTTGTTAAAACGTTGCAAAATTTGACCGCTCTTATTTTAAATTTCCTTCTCTTTAAAGAGAGGAGCGACTAGAAACGAAAGGAAAATCCTACGCTTTTTCCACTTTAACCGCACATTTTTTGAAGTCGGTTTCGCCTGAAATTGGATCGGTTGCATCCAATGTTAATTTGTTAGCAAGCTGACCTGCATCAAAGAAGGTGGTGTAAATTAAGCCTGGAGGACATTTGTTACGACCACGGGTATCTAAGTAAGAAACCATTTCACCACGACGTGTAATTAATTTCACTTTATCCCCATGACGTAAGCCATATTTTTTCGCATCCGCTGGGTGCATCCAAACTAAGTTGTTCGGAAACGCACGGTGTAATTCAGGTACGCGACGTGTCATGGTACCGGTATGCCAGTGTTCAAGTACACGACCAGTACATAACCATAATGGATATTCTTCATCTGGTGATTCAGCTGGATCCTCATAAGGTACACCTAGAATAATCGCTTTTTTATCTGGATAGCCATAGAATGCGATATCTTCACCTGGTTTGACATACGGGTCAAAGCCTTCACGGTAACGCCATAAGGTTTCTTTACCGTCAACAACTGGCCAACGTAAACCACGTACTTGGTGATAAGTATCGAATGGCGCTAAGTCATGACCGTGACCACGACCGAAGTCAGCGTATTCTTCGAATAAACCTTTTTGCAAGTAGTAACCGAAGTAATCAGCTTCATCGTTAATATAGCCAGGAACATCTGTTGGTACTTTAAATTTGTTTACTTCACCATTTTCGTAAAGCACTTCATATAAAGTTTTGCCACGATATTCAGGCATTTGAGCTAATAATTCTTCACCCCATACTTCATCAGTTTTGAAGTATTTAGCGAATTCAACAATTTGCCATAAGTCAGAACGAGACTCACCTGGGCCTTTCACTTGTTGACGCCATAATTGAGTACGACGTTCAGCGTTACCGTAACCACCTTCTTTTTCCACCCACATACAAGTTGGAAGAATTAAGTCTGCTGCAACAGCAGAAACTGATGGGTAAGGGTCTGAAACAACAATAAAGTTTTCAGGGTTACGCCAACCAGGGAAAATTTCGTCATTGATATTCGGGCCACCTTGCATGTTGTTGGTGGACATTTGCCATAAGAAATTTAGTTTACCGTCTTTTAAGGCACGGCTTTGTTGTACTGCTGGATAGCCTGGTACGGTTGGAATAGTGCCTTTTGGTAATTTCCATTTTTTCTCTGTAATTTCAACGTGTTTCGGATTGGTTACTACCATGTCCGCAGGTAAACGGTGAACGAAAGTACCTACTTCACGTGCTGTACCACAAGCTGAAGGTTGACCAGTTAATGAGAACGGACCACAACCTGGTTTAGAAATTTTACCGGTTAATAAGTGTACGTTATAGATCATGTGGTTAACCCATACACCACGAGTGTGTTGGTTAAAGCCCATTGTCCAGTAAGACACTAAGTTCTGTTCTGGATCTGCGTACATTTTCGCGAGGGTTTCAAGCTGATCTTTTGGTACACCAGAAATACGGTGTGCTTCATCTAATGTATAAGGTGCAACGATTTTCTTGAATTCTTCAAAGTCAGAATCGTGCATTTTACCTGCAGTTTTACGGTTTTTCGCTGCAACTTCAAGTGGGTGTTCTGGACGTAAACCATAACCGATATCAGTTTCACCACGTTTGAATTTAGTGTGTTTATTAACGAAGTCCCAGTTTACTTTATCGTTTTGGATAATGTAGTTTGCGATGTAGTTAAGGATTGCAAGGTCTGAATGTGGATTAAACACGATAGGCACATCAGCTAATTCAAACGAACGGTGTTCGAATGTTGACATAACCACAACTTTCACATTATCAGAAGAAAGACGACGGTCAGAAATACGAGACCACAAAATTGGGTGCATTTCCGCCATGTTTGAACCCCAAAGCACAAACGCATCAGTTTTTTCGATGTCGTTATAGCAGCCCATAGGTTCATCCATACCAAATGTACGCATAAACGCAACTGCTGCAGACGCCATACAGTGACGAGCATTCGGGTCGATAGTGTTAGAACGGAAACCAGCTTTCCAAAGTTTTACTTTTGCGTAACCTTCGTAGATGGTTGTTTGACCGGAAGAGAACATCCCAACAGCATTTGGTTCTTTTTTCTTCAAGATGTCTTTGATTTTTTCCGCCATGATAGTGAAAGCTTGATCCCAAGAAACTGGTGTAAAGTCACCTTCTTTATGGAATTTACCATCTTTCATACGTAATAACGGAGTTTGTACACGGTCTGCACCGTACATGATTTTAGAAAGGAAGTAACCTTTGATACAGTTTAAACCACGGTTTACCTCTGCATCTGGGTCACCTTGAGTTGCGACAACTCGACCATCTTTGGTTCCTACCAATACGCTACATCCTGTACCACAGAAACGACATGGCGCTTTATCCCATTTGATGCCCATATCTTCTGCCGCATCAACCTGTTTAACAGGGATGGTCATACCGGCAGCCGCAGCTGCTGCAAGCGCAGCATTGGCTTTCATAAAATCTCTACGATTAAGTTCCATAGTTTTCCCCACTCGTTGTTGAATTTTTTAGAATATACAAAATGGCATGTATACCTAAATTATTTATTTTTCATCTAAGTAATTAGAAATTAAAGACACGACAATTACTCCTGGGATATCTTTAATTTCATCCATAAGATCCGCTAAAGCTAATTGACGGTTACTTTCAAGGGTAACCACCAATTTGCCTTCTTCAGATTTTTCACCATGAATTTCAGCACCTGAAATAGCTAAAATAGCTTCTTTGACTTGGCTGAGTTTTTCAGGTCTGGCTTGCACAACAATACTGCATACATACCAGTTTTCATTTTCGCTAAATTGACTCATCTGTATTTGTTTCAAAATTAAGAATTTTTATTGCTTTTGTTGGGCAAACGCTTAAACAAGCACCACAACCATTACAGCTTTCTAAATCTAAAATGGGTTTTGCCACACCACCAAGCTGTAATCGAAAACGGATGGCATTCATCGGACAGCTATCTTGGCAACTTCGACATTCCACTCGATTTTCTGTTAGGCACTGCGTTGTAATCTCAACTTTATGTGTCCAAGGTTCTTCTTCTAATGAACGAAAAATCGGTTGTTCGCATACTAAAACACATTTTTGGCAGAAAGTGCATTCGCCTTTGTCAAATTGTATTTCAGGAAAGCCGCCATCGCCTTTTACGATAATTTGGGTTTCACATACCAGTATGCAATCACCGCATCGAGTACATTTATCTGTAAAGTCTGCTTCGTTTACCGACCAAGGTGGACGGATAGCATTTATACCTTGAATTTTAGCGTTTTCAGAATGTAACGATTGTAAAAATTGCCCACGTAATAATTGTCTGCGAGAAGGATTTTCAATCGCCATATTTTTCTTTAAAGTTCGGTATTTTCAAGGGGAGCATTATCTAGCTCCGACAACAAAATAGTAACTACCTAAAAGGAGTAGTTTTTAAGAAATATACACTTTTCTTGAGGTAGATCAAGGATATTTTGAAAGGAAATTAGAAGTGTAAATAAATTGTTAAAATATAAGTGAAAATGATTATTAAATAGGGCGGGTGATCCGCCCTGAAGTGTGCTTAAAATATTATGCGTTTTTTGTTGGGTAATCCCACCAAATATCGAATAATTCACTGATTTCGATTTGTTGCAATTTGTTCTCTTCTAACCATTTTTGTACTAATTGGCGATGGCTTTCATCACATCTACCGATTTTCTCTAAGCAAACTAAGCCTTCCCAATGTAAATAGCCGCTACCTTCATAAGCTAAGCCGTTTGGTTGAATCACTTCAGCAATAAAACGATCAACGGTTTCATCGATAGTTTCGATGCTGGTTCCTTCAGCAAATTGCCAATTCACTAAAAAGCCTAATTCTTGGAATTCAGCTAAGTGAAGTTTTTTACGTTGACGTTGATTACGAGTTTTCATTTTCAATGTTCTCCTATGTTAAGGTAATGGGTATAGTCATCATCTCGATGATTATTCTTTCTTAAAGTATAAATCCCACACACCGTGACCTAAGCGATGGCCGCGCGCCTCAAATTTTGTAAGAGGGCGGAAATCAGGACGTGGAATATAATCTTTTTCAGCAGTATTGACTAAATTTTCATTGGCTGAAAGCACTTCGAGCATTTGTTCTGCATAGTTTTCCCAGTCCGTTGCCATATGAATAAAGCCATTTGGTTGTAATTTTTGGACGACTTGCTCTACAAAGTGCGGTTGAACAATACGGCGTTTATGATGTTTTGCTTTATGCCAAGGGTCTGGGAAGAAAAGCTGTAAACCGCCCAATGCACCGTCTTTCACACAATCACGTAAAATTTCAGTGGCATCATGGCAAATCACGCGAAGGTTTTTCACGCCTTTTTCTACTGCATAAGCAATACAAGCACCCACACCAGGCGTATGCACTTCAATACCGAGATAATTTTTATCAGGATTTGCTTCTGCCATATCCACTAAAGATTTACCCATCCCGAAGCCAATTTCTAATATAACGGGATTCGTATTGCCATAAATCACGGCAAAATCAAAAGGGGCGTTTTGATAATCTAATCCAAGATCAGCCCAGTGATCGTTCATCATGTTTTTTTGAAAATCACTTAAGCGACCTGTCCGCAACACAAAGCTACGAACTTTACGTTTATAACGACCATCTTCTGTAAATTCAGCCGTTTCAACGGTTTTACGTTTTTGATCAGCAAAGGTTTTTTGCTCTTCTGTCATGGTTTTTATTCGCTTAATTAAAATTGGCGGCGATTATACACTAAAAGGCAAGGTTGTGGGATTTTTCCACCTAATTCCCGTATAATAGCGAAAATTTTTAATTGTTTTTTGTTATGAATATTGTCCGAGTTGCATTAGCCGTACCGCTTCCCCGATTTTTTGATTATCTCTATCCGCCCGACTTGACGCCAATCGTTGGTGGACGAGTGTTGGTGCCTTTTGGTTCGCAAAAACGAGTCGGGATCGTGGTGGATTTGCCAGCTTCTTCGGATGTAGCAAAAGAAAAGTTAAAACCGATTATTGATGTGCTTGATGCTGAATCACTTTTTAATTCGACAACTTGGGATTGGTTAGCTTGGTCGGCTAATTATTATCGTGCAGCTTTAGGTGATGTGTTGTTTCAAGCGTTGCCAGTTAAACTCCGCAATGGAGAAAGTGCGGTTAAAAATGACCGCACTTTTTGGCGTATTACGGACCTTGGAAAACAAGCGTTAGAGTCAGATGATCTAAAACGCGCCAAAAAACAAATTGAAGCCTTAAATTTGTTGCTAACGCAAGATTTAGAAAAAGGTAACAATGAAATCAGTTCCGCAATTTGGTCAGCCTTAAAGGGCAAAGATTATGTGGAAGAGATTATTGTGTCTACTGAACAAAAAAGTTGGCAGCAAGCTCTAGGGGATAATCCTTTAGTTAATCTTGATAACCGATTGACCTTAAACAAGCAACAAGCCCTTGCATTTAGCCAGTTGCTTTTCCAAGAAGGCTTTAATGTGTGGTTGTTAGAAGGGGTGACCGGTTCGGGCAAAACTGAGATCTATCTGCAGTATATTGAGGAAGTTTTAAAGAAAGGCAAACAGGTTTTAGTGCTTGTTCCTGAAATTGGGCTTACCCCTCAAACCGTCAGACGGTTCCAAGCACGTTTTAATGTGGAAATTGATGTATTGCATTCCAACTTGAATGATACACAACGTTTAAATGTCTGGGAGCGTGCAAGAACGGGACAGAGTGCGATCTTGATTGGCACGAGATCGGCGCTTTTTACCCAGTTTTCAAATTTAGGCTTAATCATTTTAGATGAAGAACATGACGGCTCGTTTAAACAACAAGATGGTTGGCGTTATCATGCACGAGATTTAGGCATTGTTTTAGCGCAAAAGCTTAATATTCCTATTTTATTAGGTTCTGCTACACCAAGTTTGGAAAGTGTTAATAATGTACAAAATGGTAAATACCGTCATTTGGTCTTATCAAAAAGAGCCGGAAATGCGACCGCACTTCGCCAGTTTGTGATTGATTTAAAACATCAACGAATTCAAAACGGCTTATCCGAACCGCTATTGCAACGTATGCAAGAACACTTAGAAAAAGGCAACCAAGTATTGTTATTCCTTAATCGACGTGGATTTGCGCCTGTGTTGTTATGTCATGAATGTGGCTGGATTGATGAATGTCATCATTGCGAAAAACCTTATACTTATCACCAACATCAGCGTGTTTTACGCTGCCATCATTGTGGTGCGCAAAAAACAGTGCCGATGCAATGTGGTCATTGTGGTTCAACGCATTTAGTCACAACGGGTTTAGGCACAGAACAGTTAGAAGAAACCTTAAAAGCACGTTTCCCACAATACAATATTGCACGTATCGATCGTGATAGCACGGCACGAAAAGGCAAGCTTGAAGGTTATTTAGAGGATATTCAGCAAGGTAAAAGTCAGATTTTAATTGGCACCCAAATGTTAGCCAAAGGACACCATTTTCCGAATGTCACTTTGGTTGCTTTAGTGAATGTAGATAATGCCTTGTTTTCCCTTGATTTCAGAGCCGAAGAACGTTTAGCGCAGCTTTATGTACAAGTTGCAGGGCGCTCAGGCAGAGCTGAAAAACAGGGTGAAGTGGTTTTGCAGACACATTATCCGGATCATCCGTTATTAACTACCTTGCTTGAAAAGGGCTATCAAGCCTTTGCAGAAGAAACCTTGAAGCTACGCCATAATATGGGCTTGCCTCCGTTTAGTTTCCAAGCGTTGTTTAAAGCACAATGTCGTCATTCTGAAGAGGCGGAAAATGCATTGTCGCAATTAGCCTCTTTCTTCTATGAACAAAAAATAGAAGGCTTGCAAGTGTTGGGGCCGATTCCCGCACCGTTCAGCAAAAAAGCGGGGCAATATCGTTGGCAGTTGCTATTACAGCACGCTTCTCGGAAACAATTACAGGCGGCATTAAGTCGATATTCGCCAGAGCTGATAAAGTCTTCTCAAGTGCGGTTAATTTTAGACGTGGATCCATTGGATTTGAGTTAGCAAAAATTCCCTAGAAAAATGCACAGTTTTTCAGTAGAATTAGGCGTTTTTTATACTCTAAGTTTAATTTATCGAATATTTTAGGATTTTATCGTGGCTCATCGAGATTTTGCCGGTCGAAGCGGCTCAAAAAATAATAAAAAGAAAGCAAAGAAAAGTTTTAATCGCAATACCTTAATTGGTCTTGCGTTGGTGGCGGTATTAGGTTTTGGGTTAGGGCTTTACTTCTTAAAAAGTAAAACACCAGCACCTGTAGTGACGACAAATGTTCAGCCGGAAAAACCGCAACCGAAAAGTGTGTTACCAAATCGTCCAGAAGAAGTATGGCACTATATTAAAGAATTAGAAACTCGTACGGTGCCGGTGGATAATAATCCTTCTTCAGTTGAAAAAAATATGCGTTTGACGGAAGAGCAGCGTCAAGTGCTTATTCAAATGGAAAAAGAACAAAAAGCGGCAGAAGAAGCGAAAAAATTAGAAGCTCAACGTAAAGAGCAAGAAGCGGCGAATGCGGAAAAAGCGGCGGCTCAAGCACAGCAAGCTCAACCAGAACAGACAGTGCAAGCTCAGCCAACACAGCCACAGCAAACAGCAAAAACGGAAGTGAAAAAGCCTGAGCCAGTTAAAAAAACAGAGCCAGTTAAAAAGCCTGAACCTCCGAAAAAAGTAGAAGTAGTGAAGGCGGAACCAGCTAAAACGGAGCCTGCTAAAGCTGAGCAACCGAAAAAAGCAGAACCGAAACCAGCTGAACAACAAGTACAGGCTGGCGGCAAAAAATTTGGTTTACAATGTGGTGCATTTAAAAATCGTGCGCAAGCAGAAAGCTTACAAGGTCGTCTCGCAATGGCTGGCGTGAATGCACAAATTGCGACAAGTGAAGAATGGAACCGTGTACGCGTGGGACCATTTGGTAGTCGAGATGCCGCAACAGCAGCACAAGATAAAGCAAAATCAGTGGCGAGTTGCGTTGTGATTGGAATGTAATTCAGAATTTAAAAGTGCGGTTAAAAATAACCGCACTTTTTTTATATTTTCACTTGCCAAAAAACGAAAAATCAATAAAATGAACGTTCATTCATTTTTGATATTCATCTTAAATGACCTTTCTCATATATAACTCTAAGAATTTAATTTTTTATTATGCGACAAGTAAAAGCCTCTAAAACGAAGCTTGATGTCAGCGAGCAGATCTTTGATGCAACAGATCGTCTTATGGCAAAAGAAGGATTACATTATCTTTCTATGCATAAGTTAGCCAAGGAAGCTGGCATCGCAGCGGGTACGATTTATCTTTATTTTAAGAGTAAAGACGAGTTATTAGCACAATTTGCTCGTCGAGTGTTCAATAAGTTTGCTGTGGCGATTGAAGAAGGTTTTGATGAAAGCCAATCTTTTTTCGAGCAATACAGAAAAATGTGGTGGAATATTTGGCATTTTCTTCAAGAAAATCCAACGATTCTGTTAAACATGAACCAATATCGATCTTTACCAGAGTTTATTGAAACCTGCAAAGAAATGGAGCATTCGTGTTGGGATCAGTTTTGTCTCAAGGGACAAGCCGCAAATGTGTTAGCTGATTTAGATCCTCACATGTTATTTTTGCTGAGTCTTAAAACGGCAATAGTTTTAGCCTCAGATATCAAGTTTCTCGGTACGGCAGTAACCGATGCGATGTTAGAATCTGTCATTGAACGCTCTTGGCGTGCAATTCAGAAGTAGTAATTTTATTGTCTTAATGGAGTTTTCCAAATGAGTATAACTCAAACTAATAGACCAAAGCGTTCACACGTTTTCTTTTTGAAATTAGCGTTAGGCGTATTTGTGTTAATTTTTGCAGCAATGATTTTCCTTAATCAAATGAAGGCAAAAGGCATTGCTGATTTCTTAGCAAATAAACCAGAAACAGCCTCTCCTGTGACTGCAATGACAGTTAAGGCTTCAGAATGGACACCAATCATTGAAACGACAGGTCTTGTTCGTCCGAATCAAGGGGCGATGTTAAGCGCTCAAAGTGCAGGAACCGTGTCTAAAGTGCTCGTGCAAAATGGACAGAGCGTGAAAAAAGGTGATTTGTTAGTTGAGTTAGATAGTTCCGTTGAGCGTGCAAGCTTACAAGCCGCACAAGCTCAGGTGGTGTCATTACGTCAAACTTATCAACGTTATGCAAACCTTGCGGGCAGCGGGGCTGTTTCTCGTCAAGAATTAGATAATGCAAAAGCAGCTTATGAAGCACAAGCGGCAAATATTGAGTCATTAAAAGCGGCGATTGAACGTCGCCAAATCGTGGCACCATTTGATGGTAAAGCCGGTATCGTGAAAGTGAATGCTGGTCAGTACGTTTCAAACGGTACTGAAATTGTGCGTGTGGAAGATCGTTCTTCTATGAAAGTGGATTTTGCGATTGCTCAAAACCTATTAGATAAATTGCATATTGGTCAAAAAGTAACGGCTACGGCAGATGCGCGTAAAGGTGAAACATTTGCTGCTAAGGTGACTGCAATTGAGCCAGCAATTAATTCTTCAACGGGTTTAGTTGATGTTCAAGCAACGTTTCAACCAGAAGATGGAGCAAAATTATTATCCGGTATGTTTACTCGCTTAAATGTTGCTTTACCAACTGAGCATAATCAAATCGTTGTGCCACAAGTGGCAGTGAGCTACAACATGTATGGCGAATCGCTTTATATTTTGACCGCACTTTCCGATGAAGATATTGAGAAATTAGGCGGCGCAGAAAAAGCGGCGAATATGTACCGTGCAAAATCAATCACCGTGTTTACAAAAGATCGTCAAGGCATTTATGCCCAATTAAAAGGCGATGAAGTGAAAGTAGGCGATAAAATTGTGACCGGTGGTCAGCAAAACTTAAGTAATGGTGCATTAGTTTCTGTTGCAGATAAAGCGGGCGTGGGTACAGAACAACCTGCGAATAAAACGAATCTTTAATTAGGAAAAGCGAATGAGATTTACCGATATATTTATTCGTCGCCCTGTTTTGGCGGTTTCGATTAGCTTGTTAATCATTATTTTAGGTTTACAAGCGATCTCGAAATTGGCTGTGCGCGAATATCCGAAAATGACCACAACGGTAATTACGGTGACCACCGCATATCCAGGTGCAGATGCAAACTTAATTCAGGCATTTGTGACTTCGAAAATTGAAGAAGCGGTAGCACAAGCAGACAATGTGGACTATATGTCTTCAAGCTCTAGCCCAAGTACGTCAACTGTCACCGTAAAAATGAAATTAAATACCGATCCGAATGCAGCCTTGGCAGACGTGTTAGCCAAAGTTAACTCAGTTCGTTCTGAATTACCAAGTGGTATTGAAGATCCAACGATTTCTTCATCAACCGGTGGTTCGGGGATTATGTATATTAGTTTCCGTTCTAACAAACTCGATGCAAGCCAAGTAACAGACTATATTCAACGTGTAGTAAAACCACAATTCTTTACCGTAGAAGGGGTGGCAAGTGTAGATATTTTTGGCGCATCAGAGTACGCTCTTCGTGTTTGGTTAGACCCAGAAAAAATGGCGGCTCAAAACCTTTCGGCGACACAGGTGATGTCAGCATTATCGGCGAATAACGTTCAAACAGCAGCAGGTAATGATAATGGCTATTTTGTGACCTATAAAAACAAAGTAGAAACTACGACAAAATCGGTTGAAGAATTAAGCAACTTAATTGTGACATCAAACGGTGATAAGTTAGTACGTTTACGCGATATCGCTGATATTGAATTAAATAAATCAAGCGATAGCTCACGTGCGGTAGCGAATGGCGCAGATTCCGTTGTATTAGCGATTAATCCAACTTCGTCAGCAAACCCATTAACGGTAGCTGCGAAAGTGCGTCCGCTATATGACAGTATTAAAAATAATCTGCCGGATGCTATTGAATCTGACATCTTATATGACCGTACAATTGCGATTAATAACTCCATTAATGAAGTAATCAAAACGATTGTTGAGGCAACGCTGATCGTGTTGGTGGTGATTACCATGTTTATTGGTTCATTCCGTGCGATTTTAATCCCGGTTATCACCATTCCGATTTCATTAATCGGGGTAATTATGTTGCTTCAATCATTTGATTTCTCTATTAACTTGATGACTTTGCTGGCATTGGTTCTAGCCATTGGTTTGGTGGTGGATGATGCGATTGTGGTATTGGAAAACGTAGACCGCCACATTAAGTTAGGTGAAACACCATTCCGTGCGGCGATTATTGGTACGCGTGAAATTGCCGTTCCGGTTATTTCCATGACTATAGCCTTGATTGCGGTATATTCTCCAATGGCGTTAATGGGCGGTATTACGGGTACGTTGTTTAAAGAGTTTGCTTTAACCCTTGCTGGAGCAGTATTTATTTCCGGTATCGTAGCATTAACGCTTTCACCAATGATGACCAGTAAATTGCTAAAATCCAATGAGGCTCCAAGTAAATTGGAACAACGAGTAGAGCATACCCTTAGTAAAGTGAATGCAGCTTATGCGTATGTACTTGATTTGGTGATGGTAAACCGTAAATGTATGTTGATGTTTGCAGCAATTATCTTTGCAACCTTACCAGTGTTGTTTAAATCACTTTCAAGTGAATTAACACCTACAGAAGATAAGGGCGCATTTATAGCGGTCGGTTCTGCACCTTCTAACGTAAACATAGATTACGTGCAAAATGCGATGACACCTTATCAAGAGATTTTAACCAATACGCCAGAAGTACAGTTTGCGATGACGATTTCAGGGGCACCAAGCTCTAACCAATCTTTAAACGTTGTAACTTTAAAAGATTGGAAAGAACGCTCAAAAAGCCAAACAGCTATCATGAATGAGCTGAATGAAAAAGCGAAATCTATTCCTGAAGTGTCTGTACAAGGCTTTGCGTTCCCAGAAATTAATACAGGGGAGCAAGGTCCTCCAATTGGTTTTGTGATCAGCACATCACAAGACTACGGTGATTTAGCAAATGTGGCGGGTAAATTCTTAGAGGATATGCAAAAATCCAGTAAGTTTGTTTATACCGATCTTGATCTTAAATTTGATACGGCTCAAATGCGTATTAAGATCGACCGTGAAAAAGCGGGGACTTACGGTATTACAATGCAACAAATCAGCCGTACGTTAGGCAGCTTCTTATCTGCCGCAACCATTGAACGTGTGGATATTGATGGTCGAGCTTACAAAATTATTTCCCAAGTAAAACGTGACAATCGTTTATCTCCGGAAAGTTTTAATAAGTATTACATCACCGCAGCAAATGGTACCTCTGTTCCATTAAGCAGCTTGGTGACGGCTACATTGGAACCACAACCAAGTACATTGCCTCGTTTCAGCCAGTTAAACTCTGCGGTGATTAGTGCTGTACCGATGCCAGGTACTTCAATTGGTGATGCGATCCAATGGTTACAGGACAATGCGAAAAATACTTTACCACAGGGTTATAACTATGACTTTAAAAGTGAAGCGCGTCAGTTAGTACAAGAAGGTAATGCGCTTGCTGTAACGTTCTTACTTGCGGTAGTGATTATTTTCTTAGTCTTGGCAATTCAGTTTGAATCAATTCGCGATCCAATCGTGATTATGATTTCTGTGCCGTTAGCTGTAAGTGGTGCGTTATTAGCCTTAAATGCCTTTGGATTTTTGGGTATTGCAGGCTCAACGCTAAATATCTACTCACAGGTTGGTTTGATTACCTTAGTCGGACTTATCACAAAACACGGTATTTTGATGTGTGAAGTAGCGAAAGAAGAGCAGTTAAATCATGGTAAAACGCGTATTGAAGCGATTACCGAAGCGGCTAAAGTACGTTTACGTCCAATTCTGATGACAACGGCCGCGATGATCGCTGGTCTTGTACCGTTGCTTTATGCAACAGGTGCGGGTGCGGTGTCTCGTTTCAGTATGGGTATCGTTATCGTAGCTGGTTTGGCAATCGGTACATTGTTTACCTTATTCGTGTTGCCAGTGATTTATTCTTACATTGCAAGCGAACACAAACCGTTACCAGTGTTTGATGAAAATGTGAAACCAATTGAAGGTCACATTAACGAACAACATTAATTGAAAATACGATAAAAACAAACCGCACTTTGATTTTTAAAGTGCGGTTTTCTTTTAGATATTAAAAAAGCGAACATAATGTTCGCTTTTTATTTATGAAAGTGCGGTCAATTTTAGACCGTTTTATTTAGCCATTTTTATTTTTAGCGGCTTTGTAAAGTTCCATCGCTTCTGGTAATAAGCGTTGTAAGTTTTCTTGGCGGGATTCATCACTCGGGGGAGTAGAAGCTAACACATCAAGCGCCCCTTTA
>OGNQ01001100.1_pt1 | contig 21260 bp, 17 predicted proteins | sample 1573481 | NCBI WGS metagenome assembly OGNQ01 (sample SAMEA2581920, study PRJEB24529) | metagenome | biome: Human gut stool | place: China | collected 2011 | reverse complement strand
ACCGCCAGGTACTTTTTATTTTGTTAGTTTATTTTAATAGTAAATTAACAAAATAAAAATTTTGGCAGCAACAGTGCAATGGTCCCACCTGAATCCATATCGAACTCAGAAGTGAAACATTGTTACGCCGATGGTAGTGTGGGGCTTCCCCATGTGAGAGTAGGTCACTGCCAATTATACCTCATTTAGCGGAGTGGTAGTTCAGCTGGTTAGAATACCTGCCTGTCACGCAGGGGGTCGCGGGTTCGAGTCCCGTCCATTCCGCCAATTCTTAATACCAATAGGGGCGTAGTTCAATTGGTAGAGCACCGGTCTCCAAAACCGGGTGTTGGGAGTTCGAGCCTCTCCGCCCCTGCCATTATTTCATATCAAATTATCTCTAATTTTTGTAAGAATATTGTCTATTTTGCTATTCGTCTTATACTAATCGTACTTTTAGTATTTTAGAGATATTCTTATGCATTATTCCATTCAAGATTTTATTCAATTAATTGCGCAATTACGTAATCCTAATGGCGGTTGTCCTTGGGATCTTAAACAAAATTATGAATCAATGATTCCCTGTTTAACCGAAGAAACTTATGAAGTCATTGATGCCATCCAAAAGAAAGATATTGCTAATTTAAGAGAAGAGCTTGGTGATCTTTTATTACAGGTGGTGTTTTTCAGTCAACTCGCTTCAGAGGATGGTTATTTTACATTTGATGATGTTCTTAATGATGTTTCTGAAAAGATTGTACGTCGCCATCCTCATGTATTTGGTGATGCTACAGCTGGAAATGAAGAAGAAGCGTTAGCCCGTTGGAACAGTATCAAAGCACAAGAAAAATTAGCTCAAAAACAACAGTCTATTTTAGATAATGTTCCAAATGCTTTTCCTGCATTGTTAAGAGCACAGAAAATGCAAAAACAATGTTCAAAGATTGGATTTGATTGGGATAATGTTGAACCTGTATTAGCAAAAGTTGAAGAAGAATTGCAAGAAGTTAGGGATGAAATCAATCAAACTCCTCATAATCAGGAAAAAATAGAAGAGGAAATCGGGGATTTATTTTTTGCAACGGTTAATTTGTCTCGACATCTCAAATGTAATGCAGAAGAGGCTTTACGTAAGGCGAATAATAAATTTGAACAACGTTTTCGTAAAGTAGAAGAAAAAGCATTGGAACAAGGTTCATCAGTTAAAGATCTTTCTTTAATTGAAATGGATATCTTGTGGGATGAAGTGAAAAGAGAAGAAAAATAATTGAAATGGCAGAGGGCGTTTTCCTCTGCCATTTTTTATTTTATGGAATGGATAAGTAACATATAAGCGCTGATTACTAATAAAATAATACCTAATAGTTTTTTGACTAAGTGCGGTGATAATTTACCTCGGATTTTCATCGAAAAAAATCCGGTTACAAAAGCGCTGAATACGACAATAATCACAATCGAAAAATTAACATAACCGATTTGCCAACCAAAGTGATAAGTCGAGCTTTTTGAAAGATAGCCATAAAGGCTACCTAGCCCACCAATAAACATCATTGCATTGGTATAAGGGGCAATTTGATGGGCTTTAACGGATTTTAACTGACCAATTAAAGGCGCCATAATTGAGCCTCCTCCAATGCCAGTCATGCCAGCAATAAATCCACCTATCGTTGAAAGCCCTATTCCTTTAATCGTTTCATCCGCTGTAGATTGCTGAATTATTGCGGTTTCTTTACTAAAAATAGTACGAATTGCTAATAGGGAAAGTGTGATAACAAACACACTGATGATGGCAATATCAGGTACATAAAAACTGGATTCGAATCCTAGCTGCACACCAATAATCATACCCACAGACCAAATGAGCATCGCTTTGTAATTAATCGATACTTTTTGTTTGTAAAAATAAATTAAGTTAATAAAGGATGACCCCATGACAATCGTCAATGATGTAGCAGCAATCATTTGTAAAGGGAACTGTGGGAATAAGGTGTAGAGAATAGGTACCATCAATACGCCGCCACCGATGCCAAAAATAGCGGACATTATATTTGTCATCACACCACATAAAATTAAAATAAAAATTAACTGTAAACTCATTTCAAACTCCTTTTTTGTGGGAGTACGGCATTATTATTCTTATAGAGCGATAAATAATTTATGATCTTGCTCATAATTGTCGGTAAAAACCGACTTTATTTTAATTTTGTGATCCTTCTCACACAATCAGTATGACAATTATCATATGCTCTTTATACACCTAGCAGTAGTCTATAAATGGATATTAATAATGGCTTCTACAAGGAGGAGCGTATGCTATTAACGGTTTCGAGTTTCCTCATCGTAACGGCTTTAGTGGCCTATGTTTCATGGCTACGTACTAAAAACGATGATTTAACCACCTCGAAAGGTTATTTCTTAGCGGGACGAGGATTAAGCGGTATTGTGATTGGTTGCTCAATGGTTTTAACTTCACTTTCTACTGAGCAATTGATTGGGGTGAATGCCGTTTCTTATCAAAACAACTTTTCTATTATTGCGTGGACTGTGCCAACGGTGATTCCGCTTTGTTTCTTGGCGCTTTATATGTTGCCGAAATATTTGCGTAACGGTTATACCACCATTCCTGAATTCTTTGAAAATCGCTTTGACCGACAAACACGTTTGATTATGTCTGGATTATTCTTAGTCTTTTATCTTTTAATCGTTATTCCGACCGCACTTTATACTGGAGCGATTGCCTTTAATAAAATCTTCAATCTAGAAACGATCTTCGGATTAAGCTATGCACAGGCAATTGTCTATACCGTGATTGCTATCGGTGTAGTGGGTGCGATTTATGCGATTTTTGGTGGGTTAAAAGCGGTAGCCGTTTCCGATACCATCAATGCCGTGATCTTAGTGATTGGTGCGTTGCTTGTACCTGTATTTGCGTTACTTTATTTAGGTAATGGCAGTATTTCAGAAGGGTTGAATATCATCACTACCACCCACGTTGAAAAATGGAACGCTATTGGTAGTTCAACCGACTCTACCCCTTGGCCGACAATTTTTACCGGTATTATGGTTGTTCACTTCTTCTATTGGACAACGAACCAAGCCATCGTACAACGTTGTTTAGGGGCGAAGGATTTAGCATCGGGTCAAAAAGGGATTTTAATTGCAGCACTCTTCCTACTCACATTACCGATTATTCTTAATTTACCGGGTTTATTGAGTTTCCATATTCTAGGTGAAGGCTTAAATCCAATTGATACCTCTTATCCATTGTTGGTGAATAAAGTGATGCCGACTGCATTACAAGGCTTCTTTATTGCCGCACTTTTCGGTGCAATTTTAAGTACCTTTAACTCATTCTTAAACTCTGCAGCGACCATTTATTGTAAAGACTTATTACCATCTATCAGTAAAAAACAACGTACCGATCAAGAGTTGATCGTCTATGCGAAAAAAGTCTCAACCATTATGGCGATTGTGACCATGATTATTGGCCCACTTTTGATGTTCGGTACAGATGGTATTTTCTTAATCACTAAACGCTTTGCCGGTTTTGTGAATATTCCAATCGTGGCGTTATTTGCTGTGGGTTTATTTAATAAAACTGTTTCTGGCTTGGCTGCACATATTGCTTTACTTGTACACGTAGTACTTTATTTCAGTATTGTTTGGGTGTTCAAGGTGAAAATTAATTTCGTGTATGTCATGGGCGGATTATTCGTATTTGATGTTGTCTTGATGTTGATTTTAGGTCAATTCTTAAAACGTGAGCCTTATGTGGAAAATACCGTCAATAAAGGCGACGTGGACTTAACCAATTGGAAATACATTAAAGTAACGTCTGTTTCATTAATTCTTGGTTTAATTGCGCTTTATGCATTCTTATCACCAATTGGTATTGCTTCACCAGATGGCAATCCAATGTTAGTGTTGGAAGTGTATGCGGTATTACAACTCATTGTGTTGATTGTCTTTAGACCAAAAAATGAAAAAACAGAACATCAATTACATCTTTCTAACTAACATTAAGCAATAGGGCGTACATCACATACGCCCTTAAAATAGATAAGGATTGTGTATGAACATTATCTATATTTTACTCGACCAAGTGCGTAAAGATATGTTGGGGGCTTATGGTCACCAGATCGTTAAAACCCCGAATATCGACCGTCTAGCTAAAGATGGCGTGCGTTTTAATAATGCCTTTACGCCTGCTTCCGTTTGTGGGCCCGCACGGACTTCGCTCTTTACCGGTTTAATGCCATCTACCCATGGCATCATTCGTAATGGTGAAAAAGGCGGTACAGGTGAAGTGAGCGAAGCTGCACCGAATATCGGTAAACTAGACGGCTACAACACCTATGTTGTGGGTAAATGGCACGTGGGTACAAAATCCGTGCCGGAAGATTATGGCATTAAAGGGCATAACTTTGATGGCTATGGTTATCCGGGCAGTGGTGTGTATAAAAATTTAGTGTTCAACCAACCGCCGACACATTCCAATCGTTATAAAGAATGGTTAGATGAAAAAGGCTATGAAATTCCTGAAGTGAGCCGTGCTTATTTCGGTGATAACCCTCATTTACGTGTACAAGAACTTTGTGGTTTGCTTTCAGGCACAAAAGAACAAACCATCCCGTATTTCATCATTGATGAAGCGAAAAGTTATATTAGTGAATCACTTGCTGAAAATAAACCGTTCTTTACATGGATTAATTTCTGGGGACCGCATACGCCTTGTATCGTGCCAGAACCTTATTATTCCATGTATAAAAAAGAAGATGTGGTGCTAGATGAAAGCTTCTTCAAGCCACTAGAGGGCAAACCAGGACACTATCGTACCATCTCTAAAATGTGGGGGATGTGGGAAGCGAGCGAAGATCATTGGAAAGAGGTGATCACAAAATTCTGGGGTTATATCACCTTAATTGATGATGCAATTGGTGAGCTATTTACCTTCTTAGAAAACAACGGCATTTATGACCGCACTTTTATTGTGGCAACCGCTGATCATGGTGATGCGATGGGCGCTCATCGAATGATTGAGAAAGGGGAGTTCATGTTTGATACCACTTACAACATTCCGATGATTATTAAAGACCCAAATTCAAACCGCGTTAATCAACAAGATGATAACCTTGTCTATCTCCATGATTTAACCTCAACCGTTTATGATCTCGCTAATCAGCCTATTCCTCAGGCCTTTGAAGGGGAAAGTATTTTGCCGATTGTTCGTCAACATCAAGATAATCAACGTAAAGGGATATTGGCTCAGTTAGCAGGGCATTTCGTTTACTTTGAACAACGCATGTGGCACCGTAAAGACTATAAATTGGTGTTTAATGCTTCGGACATTTGTGAGCTTTATGACGTAAAAAATGATCCGGCTGAAATGCATAATTTGTTCTACAAGCCAGAATATGAGGCGGTCAAAAAAGAGATGCTAGAAGAAATGCGTCAAGAAATGAAGCGCTTAAATGATCCATTAGAAAATTGGGTATATCGGATTATAAACGAAGTGTAAAACTAATAGAAAATTGACCGCACTTTTAAGGACGATTATGGAAAATTGCTCAATCAAGCCTACTGAGTTATCACATTGTCAGCTCACTGAGTTACATCATCTGCCCAAAGGCTCCTTCTTGTATCAACAAGGTGAGGCAGCACATGAGTTTTATTATGTGCAAGCAGGCTTGATTGGCTTATTTCATACCCTTGAAAATGGCAAGGAAAGCTTAGTGCGATTATATTCCAAGGGCGATTATTTTGGTTTTCGAACTTTGTTTTCGATGGCGGATAAACATTATCATTGCAATGCAAAAGTCTTAATTGATGCGGAGATTACTCGCATCAAACCTAATGTAGTGAGCGAATTTTTCACGCACAATACAGTAATGAGCCAATGTTTATTACAGATCTTGGCAGATGAATTACGCGAAGCAGAGGAACGTTTGGCAAAAAGTGCCTATTTGCGTACTTTAGATCGCGTGATGGATAGTTTGTATTTTCTCAAACAACATTTTCCTGATTATAATTGGACATATCGCGAAATTGCAGAATATGCCGGCTGTGAAACCGAAACAGCCATTCGCATTGCAAAAGAACTCAAACAAAATGGTGCATTAGACCGAATATCAGGTCATAAATAATGTTGTAACAAAGGATGGTTGATGTCTGTTTTTCCACCACAAGCTCATTTTCACTTAATGGCAAAACCAAGTAGTTTTCACTGTAACATTCAGTGTGAATATTGCTTTTATTTGGAAAAATCAGAACAGTTTGGGCAACATGCGCCTTTTATGTCGAAAGACACCTTAAAACATTATGTCAAAAACTATATCCAATCTCATGCTGGTAATGTGGTTGAATTTGCTTGGCAAGGTGGTGAACCCACTCTTTTAGGCTTAGATTTTTATCGACAAGCCGTTGAATATCAGCAGGAATTTGCCCAAGGCAAACAGATCACAAACGCCTTTCAAACCAATGGCATTGCTCTTAATCAGCAATGGGCTGCATTTTTCAAACAACATCATTTTCTCATTGGGCTTTCTATTGACGGTTTAAGTGCTGTGCATAATCGTTATCGTATTTCGGGTAACGGTAATCCCACTTTTGAAAAAGTCGTAAAAGCGTTAAATCTGCTACAAGAATATGGCGTGGAATTTAATACGCTTACCGTCATTAATGATCAAAACTGGCAAAAAGGAAGAGAAACCTATTTAGCACTCAAACAGCTTGGTTCGACTTATATGCAGTTTATTCCTATTGTCGAACGTCATGCACAAACACAATCGGTCACTGATTTTTCAGTACCATCAGAAGGTTATGGACAATTTCTCGTGGATGTCTTTCATGAATGGTATGAGCATGATGTAGGAAAAATTTATGTGTCGCAGTTTGATAATTTACTAGGGCAATGGCTCGGTTATCCTTCTACAACTTGTGTTCATCAACCTACTTGCGGTCAATCTCTTGTGGCGGAAGCCAATGGTGATGTATATGCTTGTGATCATTTTGTGTATCCCGAATACAAGGTGGGCAATTTAACTCAGCAATCTTTAACGGAGATTGTGCTTTCCAGTAAACAGCAACAATTCGGTTTAGAAAAATCACAAAGATTGACCGCACTTTGTCGGCGTTGCGAGTTTCGTAAACTCTGTTATGGTGGCTGCCCGAAACATCGTTTTGTTTCTCTCGAAAATGAACCCAATCCACATAATTATTTATGTGCCTCTTACCGTTATTTCTTTGAGCAAACGGCACCTTATATGCAAGCCATGGCTCGTCAAATTCGGTTACATCCATCAGCCGCTTAAGGTAGAATGGTGTTTTCTACTTTACGTTTTGATTGATATGAATCCTTGGACATTACTCGCTATTTCTATTTGCCTTGAAATTGTGGCAACGAATTTATTAAAAGTCAGCGATGGCTTTACCAAACTTTTACCTACAATTGGCTCATTAACCTTATATGCCATTTCGTTTTATTTTGTCTCTCTTGTGTTCCGCACCCTTTCCGTGGGCTTGGTTTACGCCATTTGGTCGGGCGTTGGTATTGTTCTGACCGCTATTGTGGCATATTTCGCATTTGGTCAGAAAATTGATACCGCAGGGCTGATAGGCATGGCGTTGATTATCAGTGGTGTTTTAGTGATTAACTTGTTTTCTCAAACAGGGCATTAATCCTCCAAATTAAATGTGATCAAGCTCACGAATTTTATTTTTCTTCAAAATAAAATTATGTAAGCAATCGATTCACCGCTATAATTCTCCGGCATTTTTAACCGCACTTTGTGCAACTTTAAGGAAATTCTATGAAAAAATTACTTTGCTCATTATTTGCGCTTTCTGCTGTTAGCACAGCAATGGCACAAGAAGTGAATATTAAATTATTAGGGACCTCCGATGTTCACGGTCGTATCGTACCTTGGAGCTATGGTGCAGACGTAGAGGACAAATCAGGTTCTTATGCACAAATTGCAACTTATGTGAAAGATGTGCGTAAAAATAATAAAAACGTGGTGTTAGTAGAAGTCGGTGATGCGATCCAAGATAACCAAATCGATGTGTTCGCAAAAGATAAAAAATACTATAAAGATCACCCGATTCCAAAAGTATTAAACGAAATGAAATACGATGTTTTCGTACTTGGTAACCACGAGTTTAACTTTGGGATGGAAGCATTAGATGAAATCTTAAAAGACATCAAAGCGAAAAAATTAACCGCAAACTTCTATCATAAGAAAAATGACAAACGTTATATCGATGCGACAACCATCATCGAAAAAGATGGCGTGAAGTTAGGGATTATTGGTTTAAGTACCCCAATGTCAGCAAAATTTGAAGAAGACACGGGCAACTTAAAAGACATGAAATTTACTTCGCCGACAGAAGAAGCGCGTACACAAGTTGAGAAATTAAAAGCAAAAGGCGTGGATGCGATTATTGCGGTGACACACATGGGTATCGATAATGAAAACAATATTCCTGATACTGGTATGCGTGATGTGATCAATGCAGTAGATGGTATTGATGTGGTTATCGCGGGTCACATGCACAAAGATGTACCAAGTGAAACCATTAAAAACACACTAATCACTGAACCACACCGTTACGGTACCGTGGTATCTGAAGTGGATTTAACTTTTGATATCAACGATAAAAAAGAAGTGAAATTAGTGAAGAAAGAATCTAAAACGGTTCCAGTTAAAGCACTTGAAGCAGATAAGAAAATTGAGGAAATTTACAAGCCTTACCACGAGAAATTACGTGAATTAAACAACGTAGTAATCGGTCAAACAGCGAATGAAATGGTACCTCAAGAGACTAAACACGGTGTATCTGCTGCATTCTCAAAAGATACCGGTTTGTCTTCATTCATTAATGATGTTGAACAACATTACAGCGGTGCAGATGTGGTGACTTTCTCTTTCGACCACCAAAAAGCACGTATGAATAAAGGTGATATCAAGAAAAAAGACATCATCTTTAACTATCGTTATGCGGGCGGTGATGTCACCGTTTATGAACTGACCGGTAAACAATTGAAAGAATATATGGAATGGTCTGCGAACTACTTCGATACTATTCAACCGGGTGACACCGAATACCGTTACAATGCGGAACGTAAAAAATCAAAATATGTGACTTATGACATTTTTGGTGGCGTAAATTACAAAATTGACTTACGTAACCCACAGGGTAGCAAAATCGTTGATTTAACCCTTGCTGACGGCAAACCGGTGACAGATGATATGAAATTAAAAGTGGGCATGAACTCATATCGTTTTGCTCAATTAAACGGTAAAGGCGGTATTTGGGAAGGTCAACAAATTCCGGTACTTTGGGAATCTAAAGTCGCAATGGGCCGTGAAAAAGGCACGATCCAAAATATGATGATCGATTACATCACCAACGTGAAGAAAGGTAAAATCGATGGTCAATCTCACAACCGTTGGGAAATCATTGGATTAAACTAATCGATCCTTTTAAAATACGATAAAAACCAACCGCACTTTGAGGTAATTGAATCAAGTGCGGTTATTTTTTTCTTTGTTTTCAGCTAAAACTTGTAAATAATCAAGGTAAAATTAAGCCTAACGTAGTAAACTACAAGGACTTTTATCCTTTAGGAGATGACAAATGAAACCTTATTTAATCGCCCCTTCTATCCTTTCTGCAGATCTTGCTCGTCTTGGTGATGATGTGCAAAACGTATTGAATGCCGGTGCGGATGTAATTCATTTTGATGTAATGGATAATCACTATGTGCCGAATTTAACCTTTGGCCCAGCTGTGTGTAAAGCTTTGCGTGATTATGGTATTAAAGCACCCATTGATGTGCATTTAATGGTGAAACCGGTCGATCGAATTATTCCTGATTTTGCCAAAGCCGGTGCGGATTACATTACGTTTCATCCTGAAGCCAGTGAACATATTGATCGCTCTTTACAGCTCATTCGCGATCACGGTTGCAAATCAGGTTTAGTGTTTAATCCTGCCACGCCATTAAGTTATTTGGATTATGTATTAGATAAAGTGGATGTGATCTTGTTAATGTCCGTGAATCCAGGATTTGGTGGACAATCTTTTTTACCTTCCACATTGAAAAAATTACAACAGGCACGTCGTTTGATTGATGAAAGTGGTTTAGATATCCGTTTAGAAGTTGATGGTGGGGTAAAAGTGGATAATATTGCAGAAATCGCCGCAGCCGGTGCAGATATGTTTGTAGCAGGTTCAGCGATTTTTGGTAAACCAGATTATAAACAAATCATTGATCAAATGCGCGCGCAGTTAGCTTCAGTTAAATAGATGGTAGTGAGAATGAAGACTCAATTTAAAGTTATCGGTTTTGATTTAGACGGTACGCTAGTGAATAGCTTGCCGGATTTAGCATTGTCTGTGAATTCTGCTTTAGCAGACTTTGGTTTACCTCAAGCACCAGAAGAGTTAGTGTTAACTTGGATTGGTAATGGGGCACCTGTATTGATTGCACGAGCTTTAGAATGGGCAAAAGAGCAAACAGGTAAAGACTTTTCAGATGCAGAAATGGAGCAAGTGAAAGAGCGTTTTAACGTGTATTACGCGGAGAACCTTTGTAATGTGAGCCGTTTATATCCAAATGTAAAAGAAACATTGGAAACTTTAAAGGCTCGCGGTTATACCTTAGCCGTGGTAACGAACAAACCAACTCGCCATGTTCAGCCAGTATTGGCGGCATTTGGCATCGATCATTTATTCAGTGAAATGCTTGGTGGACAGTCATTACCCGCGATTAAACCACATCCAGGCCCATTGTATTATTTATGCGGTAAATTTGGCGTAGAACCTCGCCAAGTATTGTTTGTAGGTGACTCTCGAAATGATATTCTCGCGGCACATTCAGCAGGCTGCCCGGTTGTAGGATTAACTTACGGATACAACTACAACATTCCAATTGCTGAATCAAACCCTGATTGGGTGCTTGATGACTTTGCGAAGTTATTAGAGATTCTTTAATCTATCTTAAAGTGTAAAGTGCGGTCAAAAATGACCGCACTTTTTTCTTAAACTTCCCACCAAATCAACGCCCATTTGCGTTGTCCGTGTTTTATCGGTTCATTGTTTATTTGTTTTTGTTGATAGAATTGAGCCAAATTTTGTTTTTCTTTTTCGGTGAGATTACCGAGAGAAAACTCCACAGAATTTAATAAATCTTCAAAGGTTTCACCTTGGAAATGACCTGATTCGGTTTCAATAAAACTCACATTCGCGTGAATACCTTTTTGGTAAAGGCGATTAACTAAATAAATATAAGTTGGGAAGCCTACATCATCACGGCCAATAGCTTCAAATACGCCTTCATCGAGAAAATGGCGTTGTGTCACCGAGGTTAAAAAGACGCGTTTTTTAGCCTTGCTTTGCAGCTTTTCAATCATGTCATCCAAATCATCCACAAGCGTCGAGCGAGAGGCGAGTATCACATCCGCTTGAGGTACATCATCCCAGTTATCCGACCATGATTTATGTAGAAGCGTAATATTATTCAGTTTATGCTTTTCTTTATATTGCTGAACCATCTCTAACATGCCTTGGCTGTAATCGAGTGCATACACAGCTTGGCATTGTTGGGCTAAAGGAATCACAAACGTACCGGGGCCACAGCCGATATCTAATACGGTTTCATCAGGTTGCACATTCATGGCTTTAAGCAACGTTTCGTTATAGCGGCTGGGTTTTCCCACTAAATTTTCGGCCATTTTAGGGGCTTTTTTATCCCATTTTGTCGGTGGAAGATTATAGTGATTACAGGCTTTTAGATGTTGTTGATAGAGATCGTTGAAATTGATGTCATTGATGATCATAGTGACGCCTCAAAGTGCGGTTAGTTTTTGGATTGTTTTTGAATTTGCTTGATGATTATATGCTTTCTCCCACTAAAAATCATTTGAAAATGATTGACGCAAACGTTTTCGTTTTGATGTGTTTTCCTTTATAATAGCCCGCGATTTTTACCTCAAACACAACTCAAAGGTACCCGTATGTTTCAAACTTTTCGAGGCTCACCCGCCCTTTCTGAATTCCGTATTCAAGGTTTAATGCAAAAATTCCAACAAAATCAATTACCGGTGAAATCGGTTTATGCGGAATATTTGCATTTTGTGGAATTAAATCGACCGCTTGTTAGCGAGCAGGAAGCAAAACTAAAAGCATTGTTACATTACGGCCCAACCTTGGCAGAACACGATGCCAAAGGCGAAACTTTTATCGTGATTCCACGCGTTGGCACGATTTCTTCTTGGTCTTCTAAAGCGACAGATATTGCGCATAATTGCGGTTTAAATGAAGTGGAGCGTATTGAGCGTGGTTTGGCGTATTATTTTGAGTTAAGCCAACCACTTGATGAAAAAACAACTGAAAAATTGACCGCACTTTTACACGACAGAATGATGGAAACGGTGGTACGTCGTCCGCAAGATGCAGAGATTTTATTCCGTCATCAAGATCCGAAACCGTTTAAAACTGTGGATATTTTAAAAGGTGGACGCGAAGCCTTAGTGACAGCCAACGTAGAATTAGGTTTAGCACTGGCAGAAGATGAAATTGATTATTTGGTGGAAAACTTCACCCAATTAGGGCGCAATCCGCACGATATTGAACTTTATATGTTTGCGCAAGCCAACTCTGAGCACTGCCGTCATAAAATCTTTAATGCAGATTGGATTATTGATGGCAAAAAACAGGATAAATCCCTGTTTAAGATGATTAAAAATACCTTTGAGAAAACCCCTGATTTCGTGCTTTCAGCCTATAAAGATAATGCCGCGGTAATGGAAGGCTCAAAAGTCGGCCGTTTCTTTGCGGATCAAGATGGGCAATATCGCTATCACAATGAAGATGCACATATCTTAATGAAAGTGGAAACCCACAACCATCCAACCGCAATTTCGCCATTCCCGGGGGCCGCAACGGGTTCTGGCGGTGAGATTCGTGACGAAGGGGCAACCGGTCGAGGTGCAAAACCAAAAGCTGGTTTAACCGGTTTGTTGCTTCGTATCAAACCTAGTGATTCCTAACTTTGAACAGCCTTGGGAAAATCCGCTCTCCAAACCAAACCGTATTGCCTCAGCCTTAGATATTATGATTGAAGGCCCATTAGGTGGCGCTGCATTTAACAATGAATTCGGTCGCCCTGCGTTATTGGGTTATTTCCGTACCTATGAAGAGAAAGTCAACAGCTTCAATGGCGAAGAAGTACGCGGTTATCACAAACCGATCATGTTGGCCGGTGGTATCGGTAACATTCGTGGCGAACACGTTCAAAAAGGCGAAATACCAGTGGGTGCGAAATTGATCGTATTGGGTGGCCCAGCCATGAACATCGGCTTAGGCGGTGGGGCAGCTTCTTCGATGGACAGCGGTAAATCAAAAGAAGATTTAGATTTTGCCTCTGTTCAACGTGAAAACCCAGAAATGGAACGCCGCTGCCAGGAGGTGATTGACCGCTGCTGGCAATTAGGCGAAGAAAACCCAATTCTCTTTATTCACGATGTGGGCGCGGGTGGTTTATCCAACGCGATGCCTGAATTGGTGCACGATGGCGAACGTGGCGGTAAATTTGATTTACGCTCAATTCTTTGCGATGAAAAAGGCATGTCACCATTGGAAATTTGGTGTAACGAATCGCAAGAACGTTATGTCTTAGCGGTTGCGCCAGAAAAACTCGAATTATTTACCGCACTTTGTGAACGTGAGCGTGCGCCATTTGCGGTCATTGGTGAGGCAACGGAAGAGAAACATTTAACCTTGCACGATAGTCATTTCGACAATAATCCAATTGATTTGCCAATGAATGTGTTATTAGGCAAAACCCCGAAAATGACGCGTGAGGTTTCGTCAAAAACTGTCGAAAATCGACCGCTTGCAACAGAAAATATTCAATTAAAAGAAGCCTTCCATCGTGTATTACGCTTACCGGTGGTGGCAGAAAAAACTTTCTTAATCACTATTGGTGACCGTTCGGTAACCGGTATGGTGGCACGCGATCAAATGGTAGGCCCATGGCAAATTCCAGTGTCTGATGTGGCTGTTACAACTGCATCATTAGACAGCTATCACGGTGAAGCTATGGCAATGGGTGAACGCGCACCGGTAGCATTATTAGACTTTGGTGCTTCTGCACGTTTAGCGGTGGCTGAATCCATTACTAACATTGCTGGCACCAACATTGGTGATATTAAACGCATCAAACTTTCTGCAAACTGGATGTCGGCAGCGGGGCATGGTGGTGAAGATGCTGGCTTATATGAAGCGGTGAAAGCGGTCGGTGAAGAACTTTGCCCTGCGTTAGGTATTACCATTCCAGTGGGTAAAGACTCCATGTCGATGAAAACCACTTGGGAAGAAAATGGCGAGAAAAAAACCGTCACCGCACCGCTTTCTTTAGTGATTTCATCTTTTGCCCGCGTGGAAGATGTTCGCAAAACTGTGACACCTCAATTACGCACAGACAAAGGCGCAAGCCGTTTATTGTTGATTGATTTAGGTGAAAGAAAAAATCGCTTAGGCGCGACCGCACTTGCGCAAGTGTATAAACAATTAGGTGACAAACCAGCCGATGTGGTTAATGTTACCAAACTGAAAAACTTCTTCGATGCGATGCAAGCATTGGTGGCAGAGCGTAAATTATTGGCTTACCACGACCGTTCAGACGGTGGTTTAATTACCACCCTTGCAGAAATGGCATTTGCGGGTAACTGTGGCGTGGATGTGGATATTTCTGCATTAGGCGACAATGATTTAGCCGTGTTATTCAATGAAGAATTAGGTGCTGTGATCCAAGTATCAGAAAGTGAATTAAGCGCCGTACGTGAGGTATTAAAAGCCCATGATTTGCTTGACTTAACGTATGAACTTGGTTCTGTAAGCTTAGAAGATCGTTTTGAAATCACGCGTGGTAGCAAAAAACTATTAAGCGAAAAACGCTCTGAATTACGCGGTATTTGGGCAGAACTCACTCACCAAATGCAACGCTTACGCGATAACCCTGAATGTGCTGACCAAGAATTTGAAGCGAAAAAAGCGACAGACAACAAAGGTTTATCTGCTCACTTAACCTATGATGTGAATGAAGATATTGCTGCGCCTTACATTAGCAAAGGCGTGAAACCAAAAGTAGCCGTATTGCGTGAACAAGGCGTAAATAGCCACGTTGAAATGGCAGCGGCTTTTGACCGAGCAGGCTTTGCAGCGATTGATGTTCACATGAGTGATTTAATGACAGGTCGTTACAACTTAAACGACTTCAATGCGATGGTGGCCTGTGGTGGCTTCTCTTACGGTGACGTATTAGGTGCAGGTGGTGGCTGGGCGAAATCCATTTTGTTTAACCCACAATTACGCGATCAATTCAGCCAATTCTTCGCCAATGAAAACACCCTTTCATTAGGTGTATGTAACGGTTGTCAACTTATCTCCACCCTTGCAGAAATTATCCCAGGTGTAGAAAACTGGCCACGTTTCGTACGTAATAAATCAGAACGTTTTGAAGCCCGTGCTGCGATGGTGAAAATCAACGACACCAACTCATTGTGGTTTAAAGGCATGGCAGGTTCACATATGCCGATTGCAGTTGCTCATGGTGAGGGGCGCGTAGAATTCAAAACGCCTGAGAATTTGACCGCACTTCAAGCGCAAAACTTGATTGTGGCACAATATATCGACAGCCATTTAAACGTAACTGAAACCTATCCAGCCAACCCAAATGGTTCTGTGTTAGGTATTACGGCAATTTCTAACGTAGATGGTCGTATCGCTGCCATGATGCCACACCCAGAACGTGTATTCCGTGCTGTGAGCAACTCATGGTATCCAGAAAACTGGTCTGAAGATGGCGCTTGGATGCGAATTTTTAGAAATGCGAGAGTGAATTTCAAATAATGTGAGATTGCTCACAGTAAATTAATACAAAATAAGAGATACTACTAAATTGGTATCTCTTTTTTATTGCATAACCTGAGTAATAAAAAAATGCCAACAATATTAGAGAGTAATATTGTAAATAATTTATATAAAAATTCTTGGACATTATGTCCGTAATATCAATTGAACTATATGAGGAGTTCTACATGAGTGCATTAGTTACATTGCTAGCTAATATTGTTGCGCCATTGCAACGTCAATTTATTAACTTTATCCGCATTGCGATTTGTGTGGTGATGGTTTGGATTGGAGGTTTAAAAGTTTGCCAATATGAGGCAGATGGTATTGCACACTTTGTGTCAAATAGTCCTTTCTTAAGCTTCCTTTACAAAAACGGTGCAAATGAAGTGACAAATGATAAGGGTGTTTTAGTGAAAGAATATACCTTATATAAAAACCCTGAAGGCAAAATGGTCGCAAAAAATATCGAATGGCATAAAGCCAACGGCACCTATACGGCTTCTTATATTATTGGCGCAATCATTGTGACAATTGGTATTTTAGTATTAGCGGGGATTTGGTCTCCAACATTAGGTTTATTCGGAGGCTTACTCACGTTTGGTATGTCGATAGTCACGCTGTCGTTCCTGATATTTACGCCAGAAACCTGGGTGCCGAATTTAGGAGGGGACTTCCCAACACCTAATTATGGATTCCCATATCTCTCAGGTGCTGGCCGACTCGTGATTAAAGATATTATTATGATGGCAGGTGGCTTAGTTGCTGCAGCAGAATGTGCGAAACGTTATTTAGAGAATAAAAAGCAATTTGCGTAGTAAATAGATTTTAAAGAGCTTGCTGGGATAAACAGCAAGCTTTTTTATTAAAATATAAAAGGCAGTAATTGATTATATAAATAATCATAAAGATAAAAATGTGAATTTGCTTCTCTTTTTTATTATAATATGTTGAAGTATAAAAATTCATGTATTAGAGCATTTTTGTGAGGAACTAATGAACCAGTTATTTGATACATTTTCTGTTTCTAAAATTAACTTCGGCGATATTGATGGGCGGGAAGAGGCTAAATTAGATAACTTTGAAGAACTTTTTTATGACAAAGATAATTATTATTTAGACCTTATGAACTCTAGTAAGTTATTTAAAAAAGAAAAACATAATTAACCCGGATGTTTTTATTAATCTATTAGATATAAGTGATGTTACCTCAAAAAAACTGCAGATATTTCACAATGAAGATATTCAAAAAGATGAGATGGATAGTTTTTGGGAATATGTATTTTTACTTGAGTTTTCAGAACAAATGATATCTGAATCTAGCTTTTTTCAGAAGTTCTTTCCATGGAGTAATGTAAAAAAGTTAAAAAAAGAAATTAAAGAATCTAAATTTTATTTATCAGGGTTTAGTGAAACCAATAGAATTGAGGGCTCTTTAGGTGTATCTGAATCTGCTAAATTTACCCCTAAGGTAAAGGCGGGGAGTGAAGTAACGAAAACTTATACAAAGGCAAAATATTACCATTTAGTGGAAGGTTTATCATCATTAATAAAAAATAGTATAAAAATGGAGAATAAAAAGAGATTTATCATTTATGATGATGTAGATGAGCTCTACGATCAATCTAAAGATAGAGATTTTTTTCTTGCAATGATGAATGCAATGATTAGGAGTGCTAAGAGATTTAATGATAATTACTTCAATAGCTCAGGATTTAAAGTTATTCTAGTATTTAGAAAAGATATATTAAAGGAACTGCAATCACGTGCTAGTAACTTAAATAAGATTGTTGGTTCATCTAGTATTGATATAAATTGGATAGATTATCAAAAAGATATAAATAATCCATTAATAAAATTAATCATACACAAAATTAGATACTCTACGGACCTATATTCGGAGTCTGATGAAGATATTTTTTATTCTGTTTTAGGGCAAGAAAGTAGTGGGGAAACATTAGTGGAAATGCTACTTGATAGAACTTTTGGTCGTCCTAGAGACGTTATAAATTTCCTAAAAATATATCAAGAATCTTATCCTTTAGATAAAAGATTTTTAATTAAAAACATGAAAAAATGTTATAAAAAATACTCTGAGTGGTTTTACAATGAAATAGCTAATGAAATACATATTTTAGAAAATAAAAAAGAAATTGAGGAGACTATTAGAGCTATTCAAGAAATGAAAAAAAAGAAGTTTTCGATTGATGAATTAAAAATATTTATTAATGATTCTGAGTCATTTTCCTCTTATGAAATTAAGAATTTGAGAGATAATATTAATAAACTATATGAGTTAAGTGTAATAGGTAATATTTCTAATAATGGAAAAGCAGTTGAGTTTTTCTATAGAACAAATCATTCATCTAATGCAAATTTTGATATGAAATTTATAGTTCATTTTGGGATTCAGCCATATTTATCATTGTCATAAAATATTGTGCATAAAGTGGAATATTCTTACTTTATTTAATAACAAAACGGTCAAAAATCACAATGAATTTTGACCGCTCTTTTTATTACTTTTACTTACGTATTATTTTTGTTTTTTCAAAAATTCAACGCCAGTGTCTGGGAAGTCGGTGAATACACCGGTTGCACCAGATTTATTTAATAACGCATCGTACATTTGATTTACGTCAGTGAAGAATTCAGGTAAAGCATCTTTACGCACAGTGTATGGGTGTAATTCCACTTTGTATTGTGCGAGTTCTTTCACTAATGGGGTGTACACGATGTTGCCTGGTTTAGATTTTTCTTTATCCACTAACATGTACCAGCCTGGACCAACGCCATCAGCATATTTCACCACTTCTGCCATTGCACCGGGTTTGAACATCCAATCGTAATCGTAGTTCACCCATTTGCCTTTCGCATCTTTTTCTTCAGTTTCATGCCAGTCGGTGTATGCCACTAATTGAACAAGTTTTAAATCCATGCCCATTTTTGGTAGCAATTCGTTTTTGATACGTTTTAACTCATTGAAGTCGAAGGTTTGTAAGTAAACCATGTCAGATTTCTTGTCGTAACCGTATTTTTTCAACACTTTAAGGGTTTCAACTGCAATGTCTTTGCCATTTTGGTGGTGGAACCAAGGTGCTTTGATTTCAGGGTAGATACCCACTTTTTTACCAGTCGATTTTTCTAAACCTTGGATAAATTCTAACTCATCTTCAAAAGTATGGATTTTGAAGTGGGATTTCCAAAGTGGGAAACGACCTGGATATACTGCAACTTGTTTACCATCTTTGGTTTCAAAGTTTTCAGTCATTTCTAAACTTTGAATTTCTTTTAAGGTGAAGTCAATTACGTAGTAACGACCGTCTTTACGATGACGATTTGGGAATTTTTTCGCGACGTCAGTTAAGCCGTCTAAGAAGTGGTCATGGATAACAACCAAACGACCATCTTTTGTCATCGCTAAGTCTTGTTCTAAGTAGTCTGCGTGTTGTGCAAATGCAAGCGCTTTAGACTCAAGTGTATGCTCTGGTAAGTAACCACTTGCACCACGGTGAGCAATGATAATTTTGTCTGATTTCATAGTGTCCACAGAAGAGTGTGCGCTACATCCTGCAAGTACGCCTGCAGCTAATAAAGAAAGCGCTAAAGTTTTGAGTTTCATAAGCATTTCTCCTTGAAAGTGCGGTTAAAAATTCAGTTGTTTTTTGTAATAAAAAAGGCGGCAAGCCTTCGCCTGTCGCCTTTAATTTATAGATTATTTAGTACCGTAGGTATCGCCTAATTTAGCTTTATGTTTGCCTTCTTCAACCATTACGATGAAGAGTAATAACACCGCTAAGATACCACCGCCGATCATGACGTAGAAACCGCCGTCCCAGCCGTAGTGTTGTGCTGCCCAACCGATAACAGCTGAAGCTGACACAGTACCACCTAAGTAACCGAATAAACCGGTGAACCCTGCTGCTGTACCTGCTGCTTTTTTCGGTGCAAGCTCAAGAGCGTGTAAGCCGATTAACATTACAGGACCGTAGATTAAGAAACCGATTAAGGTCATTAAGATGAAGTCAGTTAATTGATATGGGTTTTCATACCAAGCTGCATAGTTTGCAAGCTCTGCTTCAGGTGTAGCTGGGTTCATCCAGTATGCTACAACTGCTGCGGTAGTTAAGATCATGAAGATGAAACCGGTTAAACCACGTTTACCTTTGAAGACTTTATCTGATACCCAACCACATAATAATGTACCTGGAACTGCTGCTAATTCATAGATTGTGTAAGCCCATGCGGTACCTTTGATGTTGAAGTGTTTTACTTCACTTAAGTAAACCGGAGACCATTTCAATACGCCGTAGCGGATTAAGTATACGAATACGTTAGCAATCGCGATGTACCATAACAATTTGTTTTTCAATACATAAGTTACGAAGATTTCTTTTGTAGTTAAATCGTTTTCGTAAGTTTTTTCGTTATAGTCATCTGGGTAGTCATTACGCCATTTTTCGATTGATGGTAAACCACAAGATTGTGGAGTATCACGCATCACGAAGTAAACTGGAATTGCACAGAGCATTGCCGCAATACCCGGATAGTAGAGGGATTGTTGCCAAATGTCTTTTGCTTGTGCTTCGATGCCATGAGTACTGAAGAATACGGCACTTGCTAATAGCACCATTGCACCCGGCATCATACCACCGATGTTATGCGCGGTATTCCAGATAGATACGATAGTACCGCGTTCTGATTTAGACCACCAGTGTACCATTGTACGACCACATGGAGGCCAACCCATACCTTGGAACCAACCATTTAAGAAGATCATTACCCACATGATGGCTACGCCAGAGGTTGCCCATGGGAATAAACCCATCATGGTCATACAAAGACCAGAAAGCAATAAACCAAATGGTAAGAATACGCGAGGGTTCGAACGGTCAGACATACCTGCCATTACGAACTTAGATAAACCGTAGGCAAGACCAGCCGCTGAGCCGATAACACCTAGTTGCGCTTTAGTGTACAAGCCCTGTTGAATTAAACCGGGTTGTGCTAAGTCAAAGTTTGCACGTACAAAATAGTAAGCGGCATAACCAAAGAAGATCCCTGCAAACACTTGCCAACGTAAGCGTTTATACGTGGAATCAATTTTCTCCGCAGGAAGTTCCGCAATATGCGGTGCGGGTTTAAATGGTCCAAACATAATTTCTCTCCAAAATCATTTTAATTATGAGTCCACCCCGATAATGGGGATAGCGTGCATGATAAAATAAAAATAGAAATTAAAAAGAGAAATAATTCAAAAATGTGATGCATTTCACAAAATATTTTTTAACAAATGAGCGAATTCGAAGCAAATTATCCAGATTAAGACAAGGATTTTGGAGAAATTCCCCATTCTTATCTTCATA
>OGNQ01001090.1_pt1 | contig 21433 bp, 14 predicted proteins | sample 1573481 | NCBI WGS metagenome assembly OGNQ01 (sample SAMEA2581920, study PRJEB24529) | metagenome | biome: Human gut stool | place: China | collected 2011 | reverse complement strand
TTATGATGCGCTCATTTTTAGCATTCTGGCTTAGCAGTACGAGGCAATGGCCTGCTTCACCCGTAGTGCCTGTCTTTCCTCCTGTCACTGTGACGTTTTCAGGAGCTGTATATGCTCCGGTCAGATAGCCGCAGGTATTCTTAAAGGTCTTTGAAACAGCCGCGCCCTGGGCATTTGTATATGCCACATCATGGGTCTGTGAACTGATGATTGCAACAAAGCTCTCTAAGGATATGGCATTGGAAAAAATGAGGTACATGTCATATATGGTAGTGTAATGATTTTCATCAGGAAGACCGCTTGGGTTGACAAAATTGCTGTTTGTGGCACCAAAACTTTTTGCAGTGCTGTTCATCAGCTTGGCAAATTCTTCTACAGAACCACTACAGTACTCTGCCAGTGCTATTGCCGCATCATTGCCACTCTCAAGTAAGAGCCCATACAATAAGTCCTGCACTGTAATGACATCGCCCTCCTTTAGGCCGCATACCGATGATGAATGACCCGGGTTTGCAGCGTCATGGCTTACTGTGACTGTCGCATTTAAATCACAGTTTTTAAGAATTATGTATGCAGTCAAAATCTTTGTAGTGCTTGCAGGATAGAGTTTTTCAAACAGATTCTGGCTATACAGCACCTGATGAGTGTCTATATTAAAGGCTCCGGCTCCCTCTGCGGTTTTTGCAAACTGCATATTGTCCTGACCAAAATTGACATCATTTGTGACGCAAAGGTTGGACGCAAAATAATTACTTCCGTTGTATCCATTTATATAATCGGTGGAATAAGTATCATATGCATTCTCAATCTTTGTACCACAGCCTGTCATAAAAACCGCTGCTATGCATGTCAGACATAGCAGTCGTTTAATTCTTTGTTTACTTGTACATCTCACGCCAGTCAAGATCTCCTCTGTCCAATGATAAAATGAGCAGCTCTGCTGTAGCCAGATTGGTGGCAAGTGGTATATTATGCTCATCACAAATACGGAAAATACTGTTTACCTCAGGCTCGTGTGGCTTAGGCTTTAATGGATCACGCAGAAAGATGACAAGATCTATGTCATTGTGCTCAATCTGTGCCCCAAGCTGCTGGATGCCTCCTAAGTGTCCTGCAAGATATTTGTGTACTGAGAGGTTTGCAACCTCCTCTATAAGACGTCCTGTGGTGCCTGTGGCGTACAAATTATTTTTGCTTAAGATACCTCTGTATGCTATGCAGAAGTTCTGCATCAGTTTTTTCTTTGAATCATGTGCAACTAATCCTATGTTCATTGCTAACCTCCCTATGAATATTTCTTCGGCTGTAATCCTACATTCAGGACAATTCCCATTCCCATGTACAGTGAAACAAGTGACGTAAGTCCATAGCTGACAAAGGGAAGAGTCATACCGGTATTGGGCATAAGACCTGTGGCTACGCACAAATTGATAAAGGCCTGAAAGCCTATAAGTGCTCCCATGCCACAGCATATGAGCTTTCCGCTTGTGTCCTTTGCCTTCCTTGCTATAAGTATACACTCAATTACGATAAGAAGCAAAAGAATTATTATACTGATTGTACCAATAAAGCCAAGCTCCTCTCCGGCAACAGCAAATATAAAATCTGTTTGAGGCTCTATGATGTAGTTGGTGTTCTTCATAGAGGTTACAACAGAGTTGTTAAGTCCCTTGCCAAACAACTGTCCTGAGCCTATAGCCCAGATAGAGTTCCTTTGCTGTGCTGCTGTATCAGCGTAATTTGTCGGGTCGAGCCACGACATGATACGCGCAGCAGGATAAAAGCCTTTTTTGATGAGTGCATCGGCATGTGTATATATATAGCTTATCACTATCAAAACTATCGGTACTGAAACTCCAAGTACCGGCATTATTATTTTATAACTTAATCCGCTAATAAACAAGAGGGTAGCGAAAATTAATGCAGTAAGAATTGTTGTTGAGTTGTCCGGCTGTTTTAAGATAAGAAATAAAGGTATACCGGCAAAAATTACAGATAATGCAAGAGTTCTTACTGTATTTATACTATCCTCAAACCTGGAAAAGAAATAGGCAAAAAACAAAATCAGTATAATTTTCGCAATCTCTGACGGCTGGAATCTGATACCTGCGATTTCAAACCAGCGCTGTGCACCCTTTGCATCATCACCTGCAAATAGAACAAGCAACAACAGCACAATCATTCCGGCATAGTATATCCACACGAATTTGAGCAGAAATGTGTAATCTATAAGGGAAAGCACTATCATAATAGTCAGTCCCATTACAAAGCCTATTATCTGCTTGCTTTGTACGGAGTGCTTGGCACTGCCTATCAGCAGGATGCCTATAATCGACAAAGCTATTATGTATACTACTAATTGAAAGTGATAATTCTTTAGTCTGTACTGTTTGAGCATTTTGTTACTTCCTATCTGTTATCTCTGTAATCTTAATTCTAATACTAATGACATGATGGTCAAAAGGTATTTGTTAAAGGTTATTAATTGATTTTTTGTCGCGCATGATAATCCGGACCTCGTAAGCTTCATCGTTTATATTCATATGTCTTTGTATCACGCTTTTTATTTCTTTTTTAATTTGTGCCATATTGTCAGAAGCAGATATTGTGCTCCTATCTTCTGTAAGTGCTATTTTAAGCCTTTTCTTGGCGTATTCTCCTGTTTTGGAAAATTTATGCATCATACAGCGGCACCTCTCATATCGTCAGAGGAATGGATTATCTGACCGGATATATGGGCAAATACAGGAGCAAGCCTGCTTTTGGCCTCACGGACAGGTATTCCTCTGTTCTGGCAAATGATAACACTTTTGTCATAGGGAATAGTGCCGATAATCCTGGTAGAAAGAAGTGCTGTAATATCATTATCTGATATCATCTGATGCCTTCTTACCATATGCTTGTCATATGCATTAACAATGACTGATATATCGTCAAGATGTGCGCTGTCGAGCAGGCTTATGCATCGCCTTGCATCGTGTATGGCAGATACATGCGGTGTGGTAACTACTATCGCACGGTCTGCAGGTGAGACTGAAAACCAAAAGCCGCTGTCGATACCCGCCGGAGAATCTATCAGACAATAATCAAAGCTTGCTTTAAGCTCCTCTATAAGTATCTTGAAGCGTGCCTCATAGCTGCATAGCGTATCCATGGAAGGTGCTGCAGGAATTACATATAGATTGGGATACTTTTTATTGCGTATGATTGCCTGTCTGATACGGCAGGAGCGGTTTAAGATGTCGAGGATATTGTAATTGACCTTGTCCTCTATTCCCATTACCAGGTCCAGATTGCGAAGTCCCATGTCTGTATCGAGCATGATGACTTTTTTATCTAACTGTGAAAGTTCAACTCCGATATTGGAAATAACCGTAGTTTTTCCAACACCGCCTTTTCCTGAAGTGAAAACTATTGCTTCACTCACAAAAATAAACCTCCTAGTCTGTTCTGGCACTTGAGCCTGATGATTTTACACCCTCAGCCTTGACTGCGAGTAAATCGTCAAGTGACTCCAGATTATAATAATATGAAATTATATTTCTGGATGCAGCTGCAGCATTGTGTGAGCTGTATCCATATGATATACGTGTAGCTATTGTAATTTCAGGATTGCTTGATGGAGCATATCCTACAAACAGTGCATGGTTTGGTCTTGTCTCAACCTGCTGTGCTGTTCCTGTCTTACCGGACACCTCAACGCCTGTAAAGCCGCCAAATACATCGTGCAGGTCTTCGACCACCATACGCACTCCCTGATGGATGGCATCCCACTGGCTTTGAGTGAGTGTGCCTGATATATCGGTTGATTTTGAATCATACTGTTTGACTGTTTTGCCGTCTGCATCCACAATTTTGTTCATCAGCTTATAGTCATAAAGCTTTCCGGAAGCAACTGCTGTCACATATCTTGAAAGAGAAATAGTCGTAAAGTTGTTATTACTCTGTCCGATAGCTGCCATAACAGGATACTGTGTGGCAATGGACGGCGTCTTTTCTACTATCTCAACACCTGATTTCTGGTCCAGTCCGTATATAGATGCATATTTTTGTATGTATTTCATACCGTTTTCATCGTCATATGAACCGGTGTCCTTGCTTGCAAGCCTGAAGCCTGTTGTGTAGAAGAATACGTTACATGAATCCCTTAAAGCTTCAGATACATTGTCCATACCATGCGCTCCAGGATAAATCCAGCATTTTGGCTGATTACTGATTTCTGTAAATATTCCGGTACAATTAATCTTGGACGAAGTATCAATGACTCCCTCGGCAAGACCTGCGGTGCTTGATACCATCTTGAAGGTAGATCCCGGTGCAGTCTGCTCCTGGGTTGCATAATTCCATAGCGGATTAGACTTGTCCTCTCTGAGAGACTGGTAGTAATCAGCATCTACAGTGTTTGCAAGCTTGTTGTTGTCATAGCCCGGATAGCTGACTAAAGCCTTTAGCTGTCCTGTCTTTACATCGGTTATGACACAGGAGCCTGTACATGGGTCAAGGGCAAGCTGTGCAGGTGTTATCTCTATGTTGTTTATTTTGTCCATAAGAAATGCATATGGACTGATGGAGCCATTGGCAATGTTGCTTACTGTTGCATCGTCATAATCGAGTACACCCTGGTCAAAAAGCAGAAGGCACAGCTGCTGTCCAGTGACCGCCCCGGAATTTACCATATATTTGTATATAATTTTGGCAAAGTCTTTATTGTCAGTCATGGCATCCCTGATATACGAGCAGAGTGCTGTGTAAATCTCGCTTGAATCAGCATACTTCTGGTCCACATCAAGCTTTGTTATGTCTATCCACTGCTTTGAAATGCAGTATTTGAGATAATCACGCGGTGAGAGTGTGCCGGCCTTCCATGAAGCATATGTGGAATCAGAGGTATCTATCTGTTTGCTCAACAGCAGTCCATCATCGTTTAGCACTGACATAACACATGTAAAATAATCAAGTGTCTGCTCCGACATGGAAGCAGTGCCTGAAGTACCACTTTCAAGCTCTCTGTCAATAGTGGATAATGCATCCTGCAGCTGACCGCTGAAGGAATTGTATATAGCCTGCTCAGTTGCTGATGCATCTGATGCATTGAAATGTGTCAGGTCAACTACATTGTTGTTGATCAGTGAAAAGTAAACATCATTTATAGGTATTTCACCGGATTTTATTTTGGAGTAAACAATTCCGGCTATCTCCTGCTCTAACAGCTTGTATGTGGCCTCCTGCAGCTTGATGTCAATACTTAAGTAGACATCATTTCCGGAAACAGGATTCTCCTGACTTATTACCTCATTTATCTTACCGACATTGTTTACATAGACCTGTTTTTCACCGTTTTTGCCTCGCAGATAGCTCTCATAGTACTGCTCTAAGCCTGACTTACCTACCATATCATTTTGTGTATATGAGTTATCATCCTTTGACAGCTCATTATACTCGTCGGTAGATATCTTGCCTGTGTATCCTATGAGCGATGAAATATATTCAGGATAGTTGTACTTGCGGATGGTATCCTCTTCAACTGATATGCCGGTAAGAGTATCTGAATGCTCATTGACATATGCTACTATCGAATCATTTACATCCTTTGCTATAGTAGTGGTTTTGTATTTAGTGAATCGGTTCTGTTTTATGGCATATCTCATCACTACAATATCATAAGTGGCCTGTGTATCATACTTGCTGCTTATATCAAAGCATTCATTCTGGTCAGAGCTTAGAAAATCAATAATATTCTGGGCGCTGGCATTTGCCTCGTCAAATCCAAGTGCTTTATTGTATTCGAGCTTATCATATTTCTTTCCGAACACATCTGACAGAAATCTCTTTTTTGAGGTTTCAGATGTGAATGTAAAGCTGTATGTACCATCATCGTTTAAAACAACCGGAAAATCATTGTATATGGAGCCGCCATTGTTTTTTATCACATTGATAATTTCATTAAGCTCCTTGTTTAAAAGACGATTGTGCTCCTTCGTAGATGAATAGCTGCCGTTGTCTGAGATGACTACAGAGTATGCAAGCTGATTGTAAGCAAGCAGCTCACCATTTACATCGTATATATTGCCTCTTGATGCCTCTATGGACAGCGGCTTTTTAATCAGCATTATGAAGTTTTTCTGATAATCTGCACCTTTAATAATCTGAAGGGTAAAGACTCTTTCGGCAAGCAGGGCAAACATGAAAATAATTACTGCTGCTAATACAAAAAGTCTTGAGCTGAAAAATTTCTTCAGAAAATCTTTTATATCATAAATCAAATTTCTTTGCTCTCCTTTTCTCGTGTGCTTCCAGCTTCTGGTTTAACTTAAGAAATACCAGATACAAAAGTATACTGATAACCATTGTGTATACAAATTCAGGTATGATAATTGACTTCAGATAGTACAAAAAGCTAAATCTGCCACGCAGTAAAAACATGAAAAAGTATACTACCAGATTGTAAAACAAATCGCTGCCTCCTATCAGAAGCATAGGAAGCTTTATATCGTCAGGATAGAATCTTTTCTGGAATAATCCATTGATAAAACCGATATACATATATATTAAAGCATACAGTCCTATATATTTTCCGCAAAATATGTCAATAAGCAGGCCGCAAAAGAAGCCTACCCACAGTCCTTCCTTTTTGCCACGCATAAAGCCAAAGGATGATACGGCTATAATCAACAGGTTTGGTGAGATATTGGCAAAGGAAAGAGTCTTAAACAGCGTGGTCTGCAATAAAAAGCATAAAGTTATTATTATAAATAAAACAATTCTACGTCTCATGCTGCTCCTTACTTATTTTCAGTTGAATTTTCAGTCTGGCTGTCACCGGCTGTTTCTGTACTTTCGGTGTCGTCAGCTGTCTTAGTGTCACCGGTCTGCTTAAGCTGTGTTATGACCATGACATTTTCGATATGCTCAAAATCTACAACCGGTGTGATAGTGCCGGATTTTGTCAGATTGTTGGAATTATTTTCGATTTTTGTCACATAGCCAATCAGTATGCCCTGCTGGTAACGGTCTGACACGTATGAGGTAACAACAGGATCGCCCTCTTTCACCTTGTTGTCGTCATCCTTTAACTCTGTAAAGGTAATTACCTTGTCCTCGTTCATGGTTTTTATATTGCCACTGACGGTGAGGTTGTCCTCCGTGGTGGAAACCATGCCACTGACCTTGCTGGCATCATCTATGATACAGCGTACCTTGGCAAAATTATCGCCAGCATCGGTAACAATACCTACAAGTCCGCTTCCCGCAAGCACATTCATGCCTACGTCCACTCCATCCTTTTTTCCTTTGTCGATAGTAAAGGTAGAAAACCAGTTTCCGCTGTCCTTTGCTATAACACTGGCAGCAACCTTGGGATATGATGGATATTTGGCATCCAAATCAAGAAGCTGTCTGTAATTGTCAAGCTCATACTGTTCAAGTTTGGTTGTTGTGAGCTGTGTTGTAAGCTCTTCTACCTCGGCCTTGAGCTTTTTATTCTCAGCCTTGACATTTTTTAATGTGCGTATTTCTGTAATCTTATCTGAAATGTGGATTCCAAAGCTGTTTATACCCTTCTGCATTGGGATGAATACATATCCGGCAGCAGTCTTTAAAGGACCACCGGAGATATTTAAGGTAAGGCTTAACAGCATGGTAATAAAGCAGACTGCTGTCATAATCAACAGTGTGTATCTTGCAGGCAGCTTTTTATTGTGCTTTCTCTTTCGATTGCGAAAATTCTTACTCATGTTAACCTCGGTTATTATTTTTTGATGCTGAACGGAAGTCTCTTATATTTTGAATCAGAAACTATTTGTACGAGCCCGCGTACTGCGCTCTCCTCAGGACATTCTGAGCAGATGACCTTTATACCTGTAATCTGTTCAAAGAGCTGGTCAAGTCCTGCAAGCTGTGAGCCGCCTCCTGTGATATAAATGCCTGAATGGATGATATCCTTTGCAAGCTCAGGCGGAGTCTTCTCAAGAATCATTTTTATTGATGTGCATATAGACTCAAGGTTTGACTTCATAGCCTCGTAAACGACCTTTGAACCAATTTCCATCTCAATAGGCAGGCCGCTTACCACATCACGTCCCACTATGACCATACTGTCCTCTCTTCCCGGAAGTGCAGAGCCTATAGTCTCCTTCAACAGCTTTGCAGTCTTTTGTCCGATTACAAGATTGAACTCCTTTCGCACAAAGGAGATAATTGACTCGTCAAGTCTGTTGCCACCGAAATGAAGCAGGTCACTAAGCACCAGGCCACCGAGTGAAATAACGGATGTCTCTGTTGTGTCAGCGCCCATATCTACTATCATGACACCGGTTGGCTCGTTTACATCTATTCCAAGACCTACAGCATCAGCGATAGGCTTCTCACAGAGCATGACCTTTTTAGGCTTTGATTTGCTCTTATAGAAGAGCTCGTAGAATGCTCTTTTCTCTACATCTGTGATATCTGTCGGCACAGCGATGATGAACTCGGCATTTTTGATACGTGCCTTTGTCTTATGCTCCAAAAAGTCAAAAATCATAGTCTGAAGCAGATTATAGTCAGCAATAACTCCCTCTACAACAGGAAATATGACGTTGATTGTCTCAGGCGCCTTTTCATACATGGCATATGCACTGTCTCCATATGCATATATCTGATTTTTGTCTATTACGGCTATTGTGTTTTTCTCAAGCATTGTCTTGCCCGTAGCCTTTGAGTATACCTTGAAATTGTTTGTTCCCAGATCAATTCCGTAAACGTTGTTGCTCATAATAATTCTACCTCGTCTTCTGTTTATATAAGTTTATTTTCATAGAAGCTATAATATTCGTTATCTCCGATTATGATATGGTCACAAAGCTCTATGGAAAAAATCCCTGAGCCCTCAATTAATCTGTCTGTGACAGCAATATCATTTCTGCTGGGAGTACAATCTCCGCTTGGATGATTGTGCAATAAAACAAGCTTTGATGCATTTTTGTCCAGGGCGGTCCTGATGATGGAGCCTATGTCCACTACAGATGAGCTTAGTGAACCCTTGGATATGAACTTGTCTCCTAAGAATCTGCTTTTTACATCAAAATAGGCACAAATGACGACTTCATTTGTAAGATGCCTCATCTGCTCCATATAGTAGTCAGCTATTGTCTGAGGATTATTCATTCTGATGCTTTGGACCTTTTTTGTCTTTACAATGCGAAGCGACAGCTCAGCTATTGCCTTAAGCTGTATAGCTTTTATCTGCCCTATCCCGGGGATGCTAAGAAGCTCCTCATAAGACATCTCATAGAGATTGAGCAGATTGCCATGCCTGCCGGAGAGTATATCATGTGCAATATCAATCACAGTCTTGTCTCTTGTGCCGGTCTTTATAATGATGGCAAGTAAATCAGCGTCTGACAGGCCTGATGCTCCAAGCGATAAAAATTTCTCATATGGTCGCTCTGAAGCCGGCAGATTTTTAATTGTTTTGTTATTATGCATTAATCCCTTTCGCTTCTCCCAGGCGATTGACAACGGATTTAAGCAAAGTTTTCAGTTAATTGTAGCACACCTAATCAAGCTTAACAAGATTTCTCTCATAAAGTTTTTGTAAAGACATCAAAATTCCAAGCTTTGCATGGTACCATGTGAGTCCTCCCTGGAAATAAACCGCATATGGAGGCTTCACAGGACCGTCAGCAGAAAGCTCTATTGATGAGCCCTGCACAAATGCACCTGCTGCCATGATGACATCGCTGTCATAGCCCGGCATGGCCCACGGCTCAGGTGTCACATAGCTGTCCACCGGTGCTGCTGCCTGGATGCCCTCGCAGAAGGCTATCATGGCATCGCGGTTATTGAACTCTACAGCCTGTATGATATCGTGGCGGCTTTCAGTACCGTCAGGAACCACCTTAAAACCAAGCTTTTCATAGATTTTTGCGGCAAAGATTGCTCCCTTTAATGCTCCGCTTACGACAGTCGGTGCAAGGAAAAAGCCCTGATAAAATGACTGGATGACTCCGAGTGAAGCTCCAACCTCCTTGCCAAGTCCCGGAGATGTGAGACGGTATGCGGCATTTTCAACACATTCCTTTTTGCCGACAATATAGCCTCCGATTGGTGCAAGTCCGCCTCCCGGATTTTTGATCAGTGAGCCAACCATCATGTCCGCTCCAACCTGGATAGGCTCTGTATCCTCGACAAACTCACCGTAGCAGTTATCGACCATACAGATCACATCAGGCTTTATGCTCTTTACAAAGGCGATGAGCTCGCCTATTCTTTTGACCGAAAGTGTAGGTCTTGTAGCATAGCCCTTAGAGCGCTGGATTGTGACAAGCTTCGTTTTTTCATTGATGGCTTTCTTTATTCCGTCATAGTCAAACTCACCGTCAGGCAGTAAATCAACCTGCGCATATGTGATGCCGTACTCAGCAAGTGAGCCCTTTGAAGGGCGTATGCCTATTACCTCTTCAAGTGTATCGTAAGGCTTTCCGACAGGGCTTAAAAGCTCATCGCCCGGACGCAGGTTTGACATGAGTGCAAGTGCAAGTGCATGTGTGCCACAGGTAATCTGAGGTCTTACAAGTGCATCTTCTGCGCCAAAGCAGTCTGCGTACACTCTCTCAAGTGTATCCCTTCCGAGGTCATTGTAGCCGTAGCCGCTTGATGCCTGGAAGCACTCTGCGCTCACCTTGTTTTTCTGCATGGCGGCTATGACCTTAAGCTGATTATACTCAGCATTTGTGTCTATTTTGTCAAAACGCTCCTTAAGCTCCTTTTCTACAGAGGTTCCGAAATCCAAAACCTTCTTTGATATTCCAAGTGTCTCATACTGCCTGTAAATGGCTTCATTGGTATCTAACAAATTATAATCCTCTTTTCTGCTAAAATTTCTTGTATTTTATTTAATATTTTATTATCATCATATGAATATTCGTTTTTTTCTATCCATATGGTGTCTTTTTCTCTTCTAAACCAGGTTAGCTGTCTCTTTGCAAAACGCCTTGACTCAAGCTTTACCTTGTCCACAGCCTCATCAAGTGAATATTCTCCATCGAGATATGCAAGGATTTCCTTATATCCTATGCCCTTCATGGATACCATATCGCTTGTACAGCCCATTGCCTTTAGCTTTTTCACCTCGTCGACAAGTCCGTTTGAAACCATGATATCAACTCTCTTATCTATCCTCTCATAGAGTCTTTGTCTTACATCATCCAGTACAAAATAGGCAAAGCTGTATGGAGACTGCTTGGCTCTTTCAGTCTCATTGTGCTTTGAAATCGGCTCATGACAGGTGTGATAGTATTCAATTGCCCTGATGACGCGCTTTACGTTATTCTCATGGATGCTCTCGTAGGATGAAGGGTCGATATCCTTGAGCATTTCATGCAGTGCATGGTTTCCGTGCTCATTAGCAAAGTCGTAAAGGCTTTTTCTGTATGCCTCATCCACATCCTGCTTTGTGAAATCAATATCATACAAAAGTGCCTGTATATAAAAGCCGGTGCCACCGACAACTATCGGTATCTTTCCTGCTTCGTATATCTCATTAAGTGCTTTTTTTGCCATATCCTTGAAGATAAATACATTGAACTCGTCAGATGGCTCAAGCTCATCTATCAGATAGTGCTTTATGCCGTCCATCTCATCGACTGTAACCTTCGCAGAGCCTATATCCATGTATTTGTATACCTGCATGGAATCCGCGGATATTATAGCACCATTTATTTTTTTTGCAAGCTCAATCGATAGAGCTGTCTTTCCTACTGCTGTCGGTCCTGTCAGGACAATCATCGGTTTTTGTGTCATATTGCACCTCAGTCCAAATGCGTATGTTGTCATACGATACGTTTGAATTTCTTTTCTATCTCATATTTGCTCATAGAGATGATGGTTGGTCTGCCGTGTGGGCAGTTGTAAGGATTGTCGAGTGACAAAAGCTCATCTATCAGCTCATTTATCTCAGGAAGAGTAAGCTTGTCATTGCCCTTGACTGCTGCCTTGCACGACATGGATGCGACCTTTTCCGTGATGATATCAGGAGTCTGCCTGCCTGTCGCATTGGAAAAATCATCGAGCATCTCTATAAACAGATCCTTCATATCTATGTTAAACAAATTATCCGGAATTGCACTGATCATGTATTCCTTGCCGCCAAAATGCTCCACCTCATAGCCAAACTGTTCTATCTGCGGCCTGTATTTTTCAAGCATCTCGCTTTCCTTTGCATCAAGAGTCATGACAATCGGAGGGCTTATGCGCTGTGATGTGAAATCCTTATTGGCAAGTCTTGCCATTGTTTTTTCATACAGCACCTTTTCATGAGCTGCATGCTGGTCTATGATATAAAGCTTGTCCTCAAACTCTATGAGCCAGTAGGTCTTAAAGAGCTGGCCTATGATGGAAAACTGCTTCTTGGCGCTTTCTGTAAGAAAAACCTTGTCGTAATCGCCGAGTGTCTGCTGGGTGCCGGTGACAACCTGTGCAGGTTCATACGCGGTGGAAGTCTCTGGCGTTAGTTCCACTGAATTGCCGGTGCCAGCAACAAGCGCAGATGCAGATGCTTTAGCAGTCTGCAGCTTTGATGTGTTATCTGTGAGTTGCTCATTAACAGCAGGCGCTTTTGCAGCAGGTTCTGTTACTGCTGACGTCACGCTCTGTCCGTACACGCTCCTTGATTCCGCTGCCCTCACCTCATTGATACGCCTCTTCTCAAACGGCTCCGGTATTGGCTCCTTATACTCATGCACTATCTTTTTAGGCGCCGGCGTACTGTCTATAGGCACATCGGGAATCATCTCCTTATGAGATAGAATTGCATATATTGTGTCACACAATTCAACATATATCTCGTTGTTGTTGTCGAACCTAAGCTCCATCTTGGTCGGATGCACGTTGACATCCAGCTCACTGAAAAATGTAAAGTAAAGCACTGTAAACGGATACTGATGCTGCATTAGAAAGTTCTTGTAGGCCTCCTCTATTGCACGTGACAATATATTGCTCTTTACATATCTGCCATTTATGAAATAATTCTCATAATTTCTGTTGCCCCTCGTGATGACAGGCTTTCCTATAAAGCCCTCCACCTTAAAGTATTCACATTCATGCTTCACTTCAAGCAGTGATGACGATATCTCGCGGCCGAATATATGGTATATGATATCCTTTCTGTTGCCGTTTCCGGAGGTGTGAAGCTTTGTCTGGTTATTGTTTATGAACTTAAACGATATGTCAGGATGTGAAAGTGCAAGCTTTTCAACCATATCGCTTATGTAGCTGCCCTCTGTCTGTGCTGTCTTTAGAAACTTACGTCTTGCCGGAACATTATAAAACAAATCCTTTACTATGAAGGTAGTACCGTCCGGAGCACCGATTTCCTCGTTGGAAAGCTCCTTCGAGCCTTCAATCACATATCTGGTGCCGGTGAGCTCATCGTAGGTTTTTGTGATAAGCTCAACGCGGGCAACTGCCGAGATGCTTGACAGCGCCTCACCTCTGAAGCCGAGAGACTTTACAGTAAGTAAATCCTCAGCCGAGCGTATTTTACTCGTGCTGTGACGGTAAAATGCAACTGCAACCTGGTCTCTTTCAATTCCGCAGCCATTGTCAGTGATACGGATAAATGAGATTCCGCCCTCCTTTATCTCCACAGTAATGGCTGTGGAGCCTGCATCTATGGCATTTTCCACCAGCTCTTTAACCACGGAGCACGGACGCTCAACAACCTCTCCTGCAGCTATTTTATCTATTGTTTCCTGATTTAATATGGCAATATTTGGCATTTTAATCCTTTCTACCAGCGGTTTTTAACCTTGTTCTGGAGCTGATACAGCTTGTTTAACGCATCAAGTGGTGTCATGTTGCCTATGTCTATGCTTCGAAGCTCGTTAATTATATCATCATCCTTCACTGTGTCGAAAAGCGAAATCTGTGTCATATCAACCTCGTCAAGGTGCTCCTTTTTATGTTTGTGGCCAGTGTCAACGGATATGCTTTTTACAGTATCTGTGATATCATTTGCAAGAAGCTGTTCTGCGATTTCCTTGGCACGCTCTATGACTGAATCAGGCAGACCTGCAAGCTTTGCTACCTGTATGCCGTAGCTTCTGTCAGCTCCGCCCTTTACGATTTTTCTTAGGAAAACTATATCATCGCCCTTTTCCTTTACAGCGATGCAATAGTTATTTACACTGTCAAGCTTGCCCTCAAGCTCGGTGAGCTCGTGATAATGGGTTGCAAAAAGTGTCTTTGCTCCGAGGAGCTTTGGATTACTTATATGCTCTACAACTGCCCAGGCGATGCTTAGTCCGTCAAATGTACTCGTGCCTCGTCCAATCTCATCAAGAATGAGCAGGGATTTTGCGGTTGCATTTCTTAGTATATTTGCCACCTCGTTCATCTCAACCATAAATGTACTCTGGCCGCTTGCAAGGTCGTCAGATGCACCGACTCGCGTGAAGATACGGTCTACAATACCGATATTTGCAGTTTGTGCAGGTACAAAGCTTCCAATCTGTGCCATGAGAACGATAAGTGCTGTCTGTCTCATGTAGGTGGATTTACCGGCCATGTTTGGTCCTGTGATGATTGAGATTCTGTTTTTGTGCTGATCCAGATATGTATCGTTTTCTATAAACATGTCATTTGTAATCATTTTTTCAACTACAGGATGACGTCCGTTTTTTATGTCTATTATTCCGCTTTCATTTATCTTTGGCTTGCAGTAATTATTCTGGCTGGCAACAAGCGCAAGCGAAGCAAAAACATCAATCTGTGCTATAGCTCTGGCTGTTTTCTGAATCCTTGAAACATTGCAGGAAATCTGTTTTCTTACATCACGAAACAGCTCATACTCAAGTGATGTGAGCCTGTCTTCAGCTCCAAGAATGGTATCCTCAAGCTCCTTAAGCTCCGGTGTGATGTAGCGCTCGGCATTGGTGAGTGTCTGCTTTCTCACGTAATAATCTGGAACCATATCCTTGAAGGAGTTTGTGACCTCAAGGTAATATCCAAATACCTTGTTATACTTGATTCTTAAGTTTTTGATGCCGGTTTTTTCACGTTCACCGGCTTCAAGCTCTGCAAGCCATGTCTTTCCCTTGGTTTTTGCGTCTCGAAGACGGTCAACCTCCTCGTTGTAGCCAGCTTTTATGATATCTCCGTCACGCTGTGAGATAGGCGGCTCATCCTCAATGGATGAAAGTAAAAGCTCATATATATCCTTAAGCTCATCGAACTCTTCATTAATCTCATCGGTAAGCTCACACGGTATGTCTGAAAGCTGCTGCTTTATTGGTGGAAGCATTTTTAAAGAATCCCTGAAGGCAATAAGGTCACGCGGATTGGCTGACTGGTAGGTGATTCTTGTGATGAGACGTTCAAGGTCATAAATAGGATTAAGGTATTCCCTGATCTCGTCTCTTGTGATTTCGTTTGCATTAAGTGCTTCGATAAGCTTCTGGCGCTTTATTATCTCTGCCTTTTCAATAAGAGGCTGCTCGACATAGGTGCGAAGCAGTCTTGCTCCCATAGCCGTACGTGTCTTATCGAGTACCCAAAGCAGTGAGCCTCTCTTTTGCTTTTCACGAAGGGTATCTACAAGTTCCAAATTGCGTCTTGATGAGCTGTCTATTATCATATATTTGCCTATTGAGTACGGATGAAGCTCAAGTATATTGTCGAGCGAGTTCATCTGCGTCTCATAAAGATACTTTAACAGGGCGCCGGCAGCTATGACTCCACTCTCATAATCCTCAAGCCCCAGAGCATTTATTGTCTGTACATGGAAATGTGAAAGCAGTGTCTCATTTGCAAGACCATCGGAAAAATACCATGAGTCGAGTGCTGAAACAGTAATTGACTGTCTGTTTTTCATATCGTCAACATCTATTCCGCTCATGTAGAAGGCTTCATTACATATGATTTCCGATGGATTAAATCTGCTCACCTCATCTAACAGCTTTCTTTCTGTATCCACCTCTGTCGTAAAAAAATCACCTGTTGTGACATCACAGGTCGCTATGCCGTATTTGTCCTCAGTGTATACAATTGACATTATGTAATTGTTTTTTGCCTCATCTAAAGAAGCCATATCAGTGTTTGTGCCAGGTGTCACAACACGGATTACCTCTCGTTTTACGATTCCCTTTGCCTGCTTTGGATCCTCCATCTGCTCACAGATAGCTACCTTGTGACCGTTTGATACGAGTCTGTTGATATATGAGTCTGCCGCGTGAAACGGTACTCCACACATAGGAGCTCTTTCTTCAAGTCCGCAGTTTTTGCCGGTGAGTGTAAGCTCAAGCTCCTTTGAAACCATTATCGCATCGTCAAAAAACATCTCATAGAAGTCTCCTAAGCGATAAAATAAAATACAATCCTTATATTGTTCTTTTGTCTGCAGATAATGCTGCATCATTGGTGATACTTCTGCCACGAATATTTCCTCTCTTTACGTGTATAAATATTATTCATGTGTATAAATATTATTTAAAATCCGGCCTATATTTTTTAATAATTGCTTCTGCGACCTTTATGCCGTCGATTGCCGCAGATGTAATGCCTCCTGCATAGCCTGCGCCTTCACCACAAGGGTATACACCCGAGATGTTACTCTCAAGAGACTCATCTCTTTTTATGCGAAGCGGAGAAGATGTACGTGTCTCCATACCGGACAAAATTGCATCTTTTCTGTCAAAACCATGTATCAGATGACCAAAATGTTCCATTCCAAGCTTAAACGACTGTTCCATGTCAGCGTTCATGAGTCCATTCAGCTTTGCAAAGACGGTGTTTCCCTTTGTACAAGAGTCAAAATCACCATATGCGGCTGTTAATCTGTCATCACAGAAATCTCCGAAAAGCTGCTGTGGTATTAAACCATTGCCTCGCTTATAATTTTCTGTTTCAAGCTTTTCCTGAAACCTCACGCCTGCGAGGGCATCATCAGCTCCGAAATCCTTCGGTGAAACAGATACTATGATGGCACTGTTCGCATTTTTACTGTTTCTGTCATGATAGCTCATTCCGTTAACCACTGTGTGATTTTCGGTTGACGATGAATTGACCACATATCCTCCCGGACACATGCAGAATGAATAGACTCCTCTGCCATTAGGAAAATTGGAGGTAACCTTGTATGGGCTTGGCGGAAGTATGATTTTCTTTTGAATACCGTACTGTGATTCATCTATCATGTGCTGCGGATGCTCCACGCGAAAGCCGACTGCAAAGCTCTTGCATTCCATATCAAAGCCCTTATTGTAAAGCATATCAAATGTATCTCTGGCGCTGTGTCCGAGTGCCAGAACGCATACATCTGTCTTTATTTCACTATTACTGTCAGAATCCGTGTAAACACTTAATAGCTTTTGGGAAACTATGTCAAGATTATTTACACAGGTGTCAAATACAAATGTGGCCCCTTTGTCAACCAAAAACTCACGCATGTTGACAATTACTTCTGAAAGCACATCAGTACCAATATGTGGCTTGTTGTCATAAAGTATGGACGGATCTGCCCCAAAGCGCACAAAGGTCTCAAGCACAAGACGATTTCTGCCCGAAGGATCCTTTACGGATGTATTCAGCTTGCCGTCTGAAAAGGTTCCGGCACCGCCCTCACCAAACTGTACATTGCTTTTGGGATTAAGTATGCCGCTCTCCCAGAATTTTTGGACATCGCAAGTTCTTTTTTCTACCCGGCTGCCCCGCTCGATAACTATCGGGCGAAAGCCTGCCTCTGCCAGTATATATGCACAAAACAGCCCGGCTGGTCCTGCCCCTGCAATAACAGGTCGCCTGTCAAGCGGTATATGGCCGCATGCAGGTATCATGTACTCTTTTTCTTTATATATGAGCACAGATGAGCTGGCTACTCTTTTTACAATTGCTTCTTCGCTATTTTTTGTATCCTCTATCTCTACAGCAACTGAATATGTATAGAACAGCTCAGGCTTTTTACGCGCGTCAAGTGATTTCTTTAATATGCGGTATGTAAAGCCTGTCTTGGCATTGAGCTTAAGCATTTTTATTATTTTCTTTTTTAATGCCTCATCACTGTGCGTGACGGGGAGCTTTATCTGGTTAATTTTAATCATTTACTGCATTTCTCCTGCTATATATCCACTTGTCCATGCCCACTGCAGATTGTAGCCGCCACATATGCCGTCCACATCAAGCAGCTCGCCGCAAAAGTAAAGCCCCGGATGGATTTTGGACTCCAATGTACGTACATCTATTTCCTTTGTATATATGCCGCCTGCACACACCTGTGCAAATTCTGCTCCTCTTGGCTTTTTTACCGAAACGGCTGTATGCTTTATTGAGCGGGTGAGACTTTTACAATCATCATCTGTCAACAGCCTTCCCTTTTTGTCAGGAGATACACCTGATTTGTGTATCAGCTCAAGAAGAAGCTTATTGTTTAAAAGTCCGTTAAGCATCTCATTTAACGAGCGGTTGTCTGTCGTTGTAATGCTTCTGTCCCTTATGTACCCGTTAAGCTCATCATCACTAAAAGCCGGCAAAAAGTCAATTATCACCTCGACCCTTTGACCTTTATTAAGAGCTCTTGACATAAGACTTGAAATCTGAAAAACCGGAATGCCTGAGATGCCATAGTCAGCTAACTGCAGCTCCCCTGTATTTTGCTCTGTCATTTGACCGTCTATCACGGAAGCGACAGTTGCATCGCACCTGACACCTGTGATTTTTTTGAAATTAAGGCCATCACAGCTAAAGCCGCAAAGCGCGGGTAATGGCTTTTGGATATGATGTCCGAGAGCTTCTATCTGTCGAAACAGGCTTCCGTCACTTCCAAGCTTTGGGGAAGCCGTAAGGCCACACGCTATGATAAGCCCTTTAGACTTAAAGCTGCCCTTGTCTGTTTGGATGCAGTAACCGGTCCGGTCATCTGCAGGCTTAATATCAGTAATATTAATGCCTGTTTTCACATCCACATGAAGCCTCATAAGCTCCATTCGAAAGGCTGCCACAACAGATGCAGCCTGCCTTGAATTTGGATAAATGTAGCCTGCATTGTCATATGCAGGTATTCCAAGTTCTTTAAAAAAACGTATTGTGTCTGAATAATTAAATTGCGACAACCCGTTTTTAATCAGCGCTTTACTGCCGTGAAACTTATTTACAGACATATCAGTGTTTGTGAAATTACATCTGCCGTTTCCTGTTGCAAGTATTTTCTTTCCTATATCATCCTTGTGCTCTAAAAGTGCCACACGTGCTCCCTTTGATGCAGCAGCTGCTGCCGCCATCAGCCCGGATGCACCGGCACCTATTATAATTACATCGTACATATTTTTTCCCCTAACTGATTTATTTTAACATTAACTTGAATAGCTTTCAAGAAAATCGTACAAATCAGTTTCGTTAAAAAAGTAGAGTCCATTTGTAACCTTATTTTTTGCTTCATCGGGTAGTTCTTCAAAATACACGCCTGTGTCAAAGTATTTTTCACTTGCAGTGGCGTTGTATACAGACAGCATTCCGGAGTCATTTTTGATGCAGTATTTTGCATTCTTAGCCTCATTTGATGTCAGAAGGCTTTCTTTTTCATTTTTTTCTTCTTTATCATTTTCATTGCTTTGTGCAATTATCGCAGCCTTGTCTGCTGCTCTTTGCGTATTGATTTTTTCTATCATAACAAGTGCAAGAAGAATTACAACAATAGTTAAAAAACAGATACTGATTTTGCTTTTCATATTATCACCTCAAAATCAGTATCTGTAAATTTTTGTTATTTATTCAATTTTATAATAAATGACATTTTTTTGCCACTTTTATGATAAGTGTGCCCTTTGGAAAATGTCTAAGCTCATCCTCAGTCAGTCCTTTGAGTAAAAGCAGCGCCACTGCATATGAGATAACCGCAATGATTGCAGCAAGAATGAAGGCGATAATCTCAATATGACAGGCCTTGTAAAGTATAAAGTATATTATATACGAAATAACTCCCATTATGAGCGAGCTGATGGCCGGGATGATAAAGGTCTTTTTTATTTCCTGCTTAAAGCCGCTGTACTTCTTTAAAGCCATGCTGTTCATAAAACACATGAGCAATGCAAAAAATGTATTGGCAAGCACAACTGCATGTATATTGAGCCTGAATATGAGCATAAGCAGTATGAGTACTATGACATGCGCTACAATGGATATCGCAGCGTTGATTACAGGAACCTTGAGCCTGTCAATTCCCTGCAGTAGTCCGTTGGACAGAGTGGAAAGCGAGTAAAATACTACCGCAACCGCACCGACATACATCATAAGTGAAGCCTCAGCATTTGTTGCACGGGTGCTTGAGAACAGTATATTAAATATCGGCAGTCCAAACACGGCAAGCCCTACTGCACATGGGAATGCGACAACCATGATAAAGCGTGTGGAAAGATTAATCTGTCCTCTCACTGCTTCCATATCGTCCCTGTGATATGCGCCTGTAAGCACCGGCACAAAGGATGCTGCCATAGCTGATGCTATGGATATAGGCACATTGATTAAAAGCTTGTACTTTCCGGTGTATACACCCCACCATACGTCTATATCATTCTGAGTGTATCCCTGAAGCAGTGCAACCTGCTTGAATATACCCTGGTCTATTATACCACTGATATTGTATATAGTGGTACTTAAAAGCACAGGAATAACCGTAATTACAAGAATCTTCATTGTGTAGCCAAATGAGCTCACCCTGACATTTCGTTCTCTTTTCATCTGCCTCTTGAACACCTTCATATAGATGGCAAAGATAAATACTACAAATAAAAGAGCCGCTACAGAGCCAAGCACTGTTCCAAGTGTACCACCGGCTGCACCATATGCTGCGGCATAGTGTTCCTTGTCACCAAGTACTGCACCAATTCTTGTACCTGTACGGTAAAGCACGTAGGCCGCCCATACACTGACTATGGCATTTACTATCTGCTCTATTATCTGTGATACGGCACTTGGCATCATAGTACCCAGTCCCTGGAAAAAGCCTCTGATGACGCCGAGCACTGCAACTACCAAAAGCCCCGGAGCCAGTACTCTTAAGGCAAAAATACTGTATGGTGTGTTAAGAAGCGTTGTTGCAAAAAAATTGCCACCGAAAAACAGTATGAGTGCAACCGTTGTTCCACTGATGGTTGCAAAAAGCAGAGCACACTTCAGTATCTGATACGTCGCAGTCCGCCTCTTTTTTGCCATCTGGGCTGAAACCATCTTTGATACGGCAAGTGGTAAGCTGTATGATGATATAATCAGCATGACATTATATATTTCAAAGGCTGTGGAATAATAGCCGATTCCGATATCGCCCAATATACGCTGCATCGGTATGCGATATATGAGTCCTATTATTCTGCTTATTATAGATGCTACGGCAAGTATAGAGCCCTGTACTAAGGCATTGCTTGCCCCGTTATTTTTTTTAGACATTTATAAATCCTCTGTTTCAATT
>OGNQ01001055.1_pt1 | contig 22010 bp, 29 predicted proteins | sample 1573481 | NCBI WGS metagenome assembly OGNQ01 (sample SAMEA2581920, study PRJEB24529) | metagenome | biome: Human gut stool | place: China | collected 2011 | reverse complement strand
TTTTCAATCTTGTCAATTGCCTCTGTGACCGGTCCATTACATCCCTGTTCTTTCAGTCCTTTCAGACACGCAAGCAATCCATAGGTTAACAGACACAACTCTGCTTTCATGGCTTTAATATCTTCATCCTGCTTATTTTGTCTGCTGAACCATTTATAACCGGCAATTAAAACTCCTCCAATTGTAACAACTGCTCCCAGGACGCTTGCACTCGTGATGATGGTATTTGCATCTATATACATCGGTATCCCTCCTTCCCCCATAAGTAATATCTTGGCCGTTGACGTATCTGCATCTCCGGTAAGAATCTTTTTAATACCAGATAAAATATGTATCTAATCCAATCATCCAGTACAATGCATAGCATAGCTATCGGTATCCATAACAAAAAGAAGTATAAGCATATCTGCCCCATCAAATTAAATGGCAAGTTTGAGTAGTCCCATACATTCCATTCCAACCAAATATTAACCACGCAGCCTGTAATAAATTCCATAACTGTTATAACGACCGCCCCTACAACACTTTGAAACAATAGTGATTGATTCCATTTATAGTAATGCTCATTTAATAACCCAACCACCACAAAACAAAGACCTCCAAGTAGAAACATGGTCCAGTGCGTTCTCCCTCTCCACATCATCTCCATCCATATATAAATCCAGCCTCCAATCAGAAATAATATTCCCTCCATCATGCAGCTCCTTCCATTTGTGTCAGATATTTCTTATAGACATCGTTCTGATACTCTTCTGGGATTTCTGCTCCGTAGGTAATGTTCTCTACCTGCTCTTTTTCACTGCACGCATTTATCCATTCACAAAGATTATTACGATATGTGGTCTGAAAGTTCACAAACAGCAGTGCTTTATTGATAATAAGCTGCATATCCTCCCTAGAATACATCTTGCATCTATTATCCGAATTCTGATATGAGATCTTTTCTTCTGTGCTTGCCTGAAGTTCCAATTGTTTACCAAATAAAAATGTCGTATCTTCATCTGTCAATGGAAAGTGTTCCGTTCCACTTGAAAGTTCAATGTCAAACCCGGCTGTCTTAACCATCTGGTAGGTGCTCATAATTTCCTGTTTCTTATATTCCTTAACCTCTTCTAAGGTCGGTACATAAGGTTCTGGCTCCGGTTCAGGTTCCGGCTCTGGTGGTGCAACATAAACGGATCCATCATTGCTGAACTGTATACCATTTTCAATTTTCCTGTATACAGTCGTAAAATCTGAATAATCCCATGCATCCTCTTTTTCTTTTCTTGAAAGTGTGAATCCTTTTTCTTTCGCCGGCATATCTCCAATTAACTGAACAATGTTCTCTGATACCCGGCTAAAATTTACTTCATACTCGGTCTTAAGACCTAAATATTTCATTATGAGCATGGCGCTCTCCTTTCTCCGGCGTTGCACCGGTGCAATTTTCATAAAATAAAGAGCCAGCTTTCACTGACTCTTTTTAACATGATTTTTATTAAATTTTTATTGACCTAAACAGTAGTTTGAAAGATCAGCCTACTTTCGAATATGACTCCACTGGCAAGATAACAGGCTATAAAACTAAGGTAGGTGCAGATACAGTCTTCCCTTTTAGTGGAGGAAATTTCGAATTGGTCATTGTTGTTCGAGTAGCAGGACGAAATTATGCAGGTGTCCAAGCATCAGCGAAAGGCACAATAACTATTAAATGTGTTGATGGTAAAATCACCTATACTCCATCTGCTGGACAATCTTTTGCAAATAGCAGCTATAGTATTTGGCAAGGGGATCAAACATGGACTGCACAAGAAGTATCAATAGTATCTGTAACATACACTCCGTTATAAGTTAACAACCATTATGTATAAGATTTTATGAAACACATAGTTAATTCCCCATCGATTCTTATCTCTGACCATTTTGTGATTACATCTAACGTATTGTCGATTGGTGTGATTATATATGCTGTATTATCATCCGACAATGTATAAGTTCCATTTGTAATTTCTGATATTGAAAAGTAGGTGTTTCCAAGTTTCATTCTGGATATTGTAAATGTTTTACATCCATTTGGAGCAAATGTAACTCTACCGCCCAATACACGAACATAATGACCAGCACCGGTGATATGACCAACGCCAATAATACTATCAACAATATAAGGACATTTTGTACTAAAAGGGATTACTGTATCGGCACCATCCTTTATATAGCCATAATTACCATCGGAATCTTTACCGAATTTCAAGCCACCGAAACTACTGTATACTTCCTTAACTGCATCCGCACCGGCAATCATGTTTTCGCTTTTATTTGCTTCAATCTCTTCCTTGGAATTCAATACTTTTCCAAAGAGACGCGTCCAGACGCGTCCCAAATTATCCTTACTTACAAATCTTTTCGTTGCCATGATTTCATCCTCCTACTTAAGCATATTGTCAATCTCTGTTGTAGTCAGTTCCACAATCTCTGATGCTTTCAGATATCCAGACAGATCCACAGAAGTAGTTCCGATAAGCTCCCACTTGTTGTTTACCCAGATATATTCATCATAGACATCATTTGTGCTTCCCGTTTTACTTTTCAAATAGATAGTAGCAGCTTTTCCACTTGTAGGAAGCGTACTTACAACCTCAAAACTCAGTGTTGAAATACCAGCCACTGCTGTAGCAATTGCATTCGTAACAAATGCAGTTGTGGCAATTGTAGTATCCTTGCTACCGGCCGCGGCAGTCGGTGCCTTTGGTGTTCCTGTGAATGTCGGACTGGCTAAAGGTGCCTTTAATCCCAACGCAGTATTTACTGCTTTGTTCTGAATAGCATTCGTACTTGTAGAATTAAGTGCAGAATCTACAATGACTTTGGTTGCCCCCGCTGCGATTCCATCCAGTTTATTCTTCAATTCTGTGGTGAAATCATTGCTGGTAAGTACCTTTCCCTCTTCCTTCGTTACTTTTTCACCCAACATTTCCTTGATTTTAGTCAAAACATATAACATTATTGTTTCGCCTGCATATTTCTTACTCATCACTTTTCCTCCTAATTAAACACACTGTTCATCATTGATATAATATCCTCTAAGGTCATTTCATCTTCTACACCTATTGCTCCAATCTCATCCGGTTTATATTCCGGCTTTTTCTCCTTCTTTGCCCATTCCGGTACTGTTGGATCCTTTTCTTTCATGTTCCCCTTTATAACCTCGTCATTCAGCATTGGGAGATTGTCCAATAAATTATAATCTCTGATTCCTTCTTTACGCTCTACAACGACATTTTCAATTGTTACATCTGCTTCCACATCGTCATTTGAGATTTCAATATTTACTTCCATCATCCGCCACCTCATCATCCAGAGCCTTCACCACTTCGTCATCCAGTGCATCTTTCACTAACGAGCTTAATATATCAGATCTCAGTACCTTATATCCCTGTTCACTGCCATCCCTAACTGTAATTTTCAGTTGGCACAACATCTCTCTTCCAGCCACCAAGCGGTATGTTTCCTCCTGAGATAAATTCACCCTCACCACATTATCTTCAATTGAGGCTCCCTTTTTGATAAGTACATCCCCTTGCCTGACTAACATAACTACGTCTACAATATCCAAATCCGGCAGTTCCTTTATTCTTGCGGTTATCGTTGGTGTTGTTCCTCTTCTCATGGCGTCACCTCATCCACTTCTGCGTCCGTGAGTTCCTTGATATCATCGATCTGCATCTGAAGATTTCCTGCCACATTTCCGGAAAGAACGTCTTTAAGCGTTGCAAACCATTCTGTAAACTCTGCTTTTTCCTGATTCTGCCAGTTAACCGTGTTTTCCACAAATGACTTATAGAAATCTTCCAGCTTTACATAAAGAGTTGTAGAATCAAACTCTGCAAAGGGAGTTGCCATGCCACATACTGCATTATTTAATCTTGTGTCTGTGATATTGGTCTGATTGATTGATATCACTCCTGCTGCCACTGCGATCTCTGCAACAATGTAATCTTTGTGTTCTGCATCCCTTCTGATCTCCGGTGCAACCGGATTTACTGCCGGAGTTCCTTCTCTGTATTCATAATGGATTTCCCGATCATCCTTATCCCAGGTAATTGATACACGGTCAATTCTCGATAATACAGCGTCTGCCACAGGAACCGTAATTGTTATATCCTTCGTACTCTGATAACGATACCCATCAATAATTGCTCCTCCGGCTTTCATGGTTAATGTCATATCACCGTTGGCCAGTACCTGCAGATTCGTAGATTCTTTCATAAAAACTCCAGAATAGACCAATTCCCTGAAGTATCTGGCAAAATCATCTGCAAGATAGGTACGGTCATACTTTCCATCTACCATGTGTGCATCAAAAGGAAACGATTTTTCACATGCTAATGCCATTTTGCTCCTCCTTCTAATATTGTGCTTTAATTAAAGATATCAGTGTTGGAACATCATCCCCAAAGGTGACTACCACACTGGACTCTTTCTTCGAAAACCCCTTCTGAATACCCTTTACCTGTGTATTCAGTATGATTCCCCATTTATCATCCACGCAGGTGACCATATCCCCAAGTTCAAAGAACATGGACTTGTTCATATTGATCTTATTGGAAAAGCATTCCGCCATTGCATAGGATGCCAGTTTCTCATTTCCTTTAGTTTTCAGTTGTTCCAGGTATTCCTGATCGGTAATGTCTTTGTCACTAATAGAGGATCCATTGTAAAACATTTCATACCGGTCAATACCTTTTCCTGCACCAACCGTCTGCATAATGCGTTCTTCATCTTCACCCTTACCACCAATCAGGCAGACATTTTTATAGTTCTTTGCATTCTTTTCATAATTCTGGGTACTTACGTTTCCAAAGTCCCTTGAAAAGATACATGGTTCCACTGTTCCCTGGGTCCGGTCCTTCCCCATATAGGTTTCAAAATAAAAAAGCCGCTCCTTCATATCAAGACGCAGCCGAAATCCTATTCCTGAAGTTTTTGAAAGATCTGTCAATGCCGTAAGCAGATTATCATAGGATATCTGCTTTTCTATGGAATCCAGATTAAAATCATGAATCTCTCCTAACCGGATCAGTGACATCTTGCGATCCTCATCATCCGGAGCAATAACCTGATCCAATACCATTTGTCTCATCATCAGCTCCGGAGTCCCTGTCATTACCATTTTCCCCCATATAATTCTCTGTGACAGATATCTGGAAGCCATATATCCTTGCACCTGAATGGTTTCATTTCCTTTTGCATCTGTTTTCATAATTTTGTATGTAATGATTCCCGGTTCTATCTCATCCGTTTTATACAAAATATTTCCAATCTGAAGCATTCGGTTTAATTTTTCAGTAAAGACAAAAGTAGCCTTAAAGGAGCCGGGTTCATGGAACTTCGTTTCCCATATAACAGCTTCATACACCTTAAAAGAGTCAATTATATTAATTTCCGGATCTAAAATATAAAATTCCATTGCTATACCCCCGGATATCTCTTTTTATAATAAATTTTTACTTCCAACAGTGACTCTCCCTCCTGTGCCCCATACCTTAAAAGATTATCTCCCGGTTCCAGTTCAAGAAACGTGTAGCCACCACCGGCAATATCAATATATCCCATAAAGTTTTCCGTAACTCCAAGCCGGTTTCTTATGATTGATCTGTCCTCACCAGTTTTTATACGAATTTCATCGCCATCTGCCATAGTTGTATTGATCTGAATAAATTTCCGTGTTTTTACATCAAACAACATTGGATTTTTCAGTGCACCATGTGCTATAAAGGCGATTTCCATTCCGATCTTTACCGGAGAATCATTATGTATGGTTGCTATTAATACAGGGTTCTTATAACCGAATATGACACCTTCCTCCGGAATACTGAGTGGAAAATGGAAATCCCCGATATAATCCGCAATGTTGTGGACGGATTCTGTTTCATCCGTCCAGTACGGATCCGGGGCTTCCAGTTTTACCTCATATTCCTGTACGGTAGATACATCTGTAAATTTAAACTTCGGGCTTTTCGTCACAACAGCCTTCAGAATACGCCTTTGTCCACCATAATAATGATTAATCGTAATTTCATCCTGTGGTACAAATAAATAGAGCAAATCGTTACGAATTGTCTGCATCTGATAAGTTGTTTCTGCCTGTATCTGTCCTTTCAGTGTCAGATCTCTGCTTACCACATAGGTATTCACCAATGTTTCGCCAACCTGAGCATACCCCTGAGAAGTCACGACTTTGGCTTCCACACGATCTCCACCCTCTATGGAATTGAACCATAACGGTTTTTTTGTAAGTTCTAAGGCTTTTCTGCTGTTTGAGACAATTACTATTCTATCTGTTACCATTCTTCTGCTGCCTCCTTCTGCGATTCCCTGAACTTCCTTGTGGTTTCAATCACATCATCCGTTTCACTGTAAATATTCACCACCTGATCAATGTTATACTGTTTTCCATACCCTTCTGCCTTCTGTTCTTCTGTTACGGAGTATTCTCCTCTCATTTCTGGAGTAGTCTGTATCTGCTGTGTCATACTCCTTACCGCGTCCAGCGCAAGATAGGCTTTTTCACTTACTCCCATTGCAAAGCCTTCCGGGATTCCATAACCGATACGCTTAAAGACCTTCGATGGAGAATTGATCTCTAATGCAGATCTGGTTGTACTTTCTACTGCCTGTGCCAGTTTCTGTGCTGCTGCCACTGCCGTAGGAATACTTGCTTCAATACCTGCTGCCAGTCCCTGCCCGATTCCCTGTCCGATGGGTTTGAACTTCTCCGAAGATAACTGTTCTTCAATCGGGCTCTTAATACCAGTACATAGCTCATTTACCGTAGTATTTAATGTGATTCTCTTCTCATTATCATTAATACCATCCGTAATTCCCTGTACCACTGCTTTACCAGTGTCCTTAGTCTTCTCGGAACTATTTGCAGCTCCTTCTCCCTCTGCTCCAACACATCCGGTAGATGTGTTGATAGCATCAATCACACCATCTCCGACTTCGGTACTCTTGTTTATGGCTTCTTCCATCATGCCATCCTGTCCATCTATCATTCCCTGGACAGTCTGTTGACCGACATTTTCACCGGATGCATAAAAATTCTCTGCTTCTTCATCAATGGCCGTTGATGCCATTAATATTTTTTCTCTGGTCTCAGTATCTAGCCTTTCCCATTCTGAAGAAGCCATCAGTTCATTGACCAGCTGATTGGGAATCTGCTGTATCGTTTCTGCGGAATCTTCCACGGCTCCTGCAGAAGATTCAATTGCCGCAGCTACTTTTTCACGTATCTCGGGACTCATTCTCTCCCATTCCAAAGAGCCTGTAAAAGAATCCACCAATCCTTTTGCGGTTTTATCCCCGCCACCTTCTTCTACAGCTACCCAGGATCCGTCTACCCATTTTTGTGATGCATTTACTCCGGCGGTATAATATTCTTCCGCCAGACGCGCTGCCGTTTCATCTGACAACTCCAACGCATTTGAAAACATTTCACCTGCAGATTCCAGTTCAGGTCCCGTCATATCCATGAATGCCTGAACATATCCAGCACCTTCCGGTCCCATATTGGCCAGTTTGGCAAGCAGACCATCATCAATGCCTCTGGCCGCAAGTGTGTCCATATTATCAGCCCAGTCCTGCATTGCATCCAACTGATCCTGTAAGTTGGTTAAGATTGCTTCCTTTGATACGGATGCTGCTTCGGCTACAGCATCAAAAGAATTGACCTGACTTTCCAGTGCCTTTTGTAAGGATTCCGTTTCTTTTTGTAACTGCTCATCTACCTCCCCTAAAGAATCCGCATATTCTCCGCAGGCTCCGGATGCATCACTCATGGATTGTGCCTGTTCATCGATCACGCCAATGTTTTCATCCATGTATTGCCGCAAAAGATCCTGCTGCTCACACAGATCTGCATTGCTCTGTACCAGTTCATCATTTTCCTGAAGTAAGACAAGCTGATCTGTCGTGACCTTTGAAAGGATCTCCTGATGTCTCTCCAGTGCTTCTGATTCCTGCTCAGTCAGCTCCACCTTCATCATCAGTCCATCGATGTAATCCTGATTAGCATGAGCAGCCATCAGGGTATCATCATTAACTTCATTCTGGATCTCCATCAATTTGATTTCATTGTCAATTTTCTGATCTTCCAGCTCATTGATTTTTTCAAGCACACTCTCTAACTGTGCCTGTTTCAGCTGTGTATTAATATAGGTTTCCCAGGATTCTGACGCCTGCAATACCTTTCCGGTCTGCTGATCTACAGAAAGATTCAGTCCCTCAAATGATGTATTTAATTTATCTACAATCTCTTTTACACGTCTTTTTTCTTCCGCCGAAAGTTTTTCCTTGGAATTCAGGTCTGCCAGTTCATCTTTTAAACCTGTGATATACTGGCGTTCCGCTTCAAACCCGCTCCGAAGTGTCTGTGCACTATTGGCCAGTGTCTGGGACTTGCTTTCCAGCCGGTCTGCGCTGTTAGCCAGATCCTCTACTTCCGGCGATATATCTTTAATTGTACCTACAAACTTCGTTACCTCAACCGTACAGAATGCCAATCCTGCTGCAAGCATTCCAATGGGATTAAGACTTAATGCTGCCGTGAATCCTTCTGTTGCAATCGTTGAAGCCAACACTGCTGCCTCATAGGCCAGATATCCCGCAACAGCTCCCTTCAATACATTTGCAATGGCATCTCCGTTCTCGATCACCCAAGACACACCATCAATCATTCCCGGAAGAGCCTCTGTTGCCGTTTTAATGAATTCCTCTGCAAGTTCATCTACATCTTCTGCTAAGCGGTTTAATGATATACCCAGATCCCCATCGGAAATCCGGTCTTCTAACATACTGATCGCATCTGTCGCACTATCAACCGATGTTTTCATCGTATCATCAAACACATCATAGGCAGCGATCCCAAGACCTTCCAAAGCAGACTTCATAATCGTAATCTTGCCCTTAAGATTATCCTGCATGGTTGCGGCCATCTTCTCTGCTGCTCCATCACAAGAACGAAGAGACGCTGCATAATCATTAAAGGATTGTCCTGCCGCTTTTGCCTGCTCTGATACTCCCGCCATGATTGTCTGAAGGTTGGAATAATGATTCTGTCCGGCTATACTCTTGGCAAGATTCGCCTGCTCCTTATCCGTAAGGTTGTCCCAGACGTCTCCAATTTCATTTAATATCAATGACAATTTACGGATATTTCCACGACTGTCATATACCTGCACACCATACTTTTCCAGTTCCTGGTTACACTGTTTCGTATTAGTTGCCAGTCTGGTCATAATAGCACTAAGCGCAGTTCCTGCTTCACCACCTTTAATACCGGCATTCGCCATCGTTGCCAGCACAGCAGTAACATCCTCAACCTCATATCCTAAGGAGTGTGCTGTTGCTGCACAGTTTTTATAGGACTCTCCCAGTAATTCTACCGTAGTATTAGATGTAGACATGGCCTCTGCCATCATATCTGCAAAATGTCCGGCATCCTGCGCTTCTAAACCAAATGCCGTAAGATAGTCAGTTACAATGTCTGACGCCTGCGCAAGATCCATGTTCGCCGCTGCTGCCAGATTTAAAACCGGCTGAATACCCTCAAGCATCTGCTTTGTATTCCATCCGGCCAGTGCCATATAAGAAAATGCGTCTGCTGCCTCTGATGCGGAATAGATCGTAACCGCGCCCATCTGTCTTGCTTTCGCAGTAAGCTCTTCCAGATCACTTCCGGTAGCTTTGGATAAGGCTGCCACATTACTCATGGATGCTTCAAATGTGGATCCCACATCAACCGCATAGGTGGCTGCTTCTTTTAATCCGTCTGCCAGTTTCTGTATTCCTGCCTTAATTACATCAGCTGCAAGATTCGCTTTCAGCACATCACCAAACAGATTGACTTTATCTGAAGCCTCACTTACCTCATTACCGAACTCATCAATGGACTTCGCCGTATTATCGTAGGAAGACCTGGCTTCCCGGATATATGTTTCATTTTCCTGCATACTCGCATTGATCGTTGCAAGTTCGGTATCTGCCTTATTGATTTCCGTCTGATAATTGGTAATGCGGTTATTGAGATTTTCCAGTGCCGTCTTCTGTTTTTCATATGCACGATTACTGTCCGTCAAAGCCTGTTCGTACTCAGACAGTTCCTTAGATCCTTCCTCGTATAACCCTTTGGCTTCTTCCAGTTTTTGAGCAGCTTCTTCCCTTGCCATGGAAAGTCTTAAGAGTTTCTGTTCCTCCTGCTCGTAGACACGAATAGACGCTTCCTGTACCTTTTGATACAGTTCTTTCTTATGAGTCACCTCTTCTGCAATCTTACTATAGGCTTCCTGTTTCCTTGTAAGTGCTTCCAGGGAATTCTGATTTTTAGCAAATTGCGCAGTCAGTAAAGCTAGCTCACTCTTATACTGATTGGTTGTATTTTTACATGCAGTCAGGGCAGTCCGGAACTCTTTTTCCCCATCTACAACGATCTTTGCGCCAATTTTCTTCTTGTCGCTCATATTTTTACTCCTTAAAGATCCAATATGGATGTCCGCTTTTCAGGCAACACATAGATTTTCTTTTCGATCATCATGTTGTATCGTTCCTGATAGGCATATAACATCTGATTAAAATATCCTAGTCTCAGCATCCCAATTTCATGGTTACTAAGGCCAAAAATCACGCCATTTGCCCGTAACCTCCAAAACTGTATGGGTTCATCTTCGAAACCCTTCTTTACTTCTTCACAGATCTGGAGGTCTTCACGTTTTTTTGCTCTAAACAGCGGACAAATTCCTCATGAAGCTGCGCCGCCACGGTTTCACGGTCAAACTGCATATCTAAGACAGCCATATTGACATCAATATCCGGTACCGGATCCCCCTGTGCTAAAGCAAACTCTTTCCCCTCCTGCGCCATCGTTTTAATTCCAATCCGTATTGCCTTTAATGACGGTTCTGTAAGTCTGAAATCCGGGACTTCCTTTCCCTCCTCATCGGTTCGGGTTTTAATCCGTCCATTTTCGTCCCGCTGGAATTCAAGCCCCAACAACTTTCTTTCAAATGCCGGTAAGGATCCGAACTCATCCTGTACCGCTTCGCAGACATTAATGTCACAGCGGATCGGATACTTCTTTCCCTGAAGGATAATTGTATTTAAGTTTTCAAACATAATTCATTCTCCCAATGAAAAAGAGAGTATGCAGTATCTACCACATACTCTCCCTTATTTTTGTTGCACCGGTGCAACTACTCTGTGATATTCAGCGTAGTCTTAATGAAGTTTTCCGCTTCAAGCTCTGTATCAAACACATTGGTGCTCTTCCACTGTGTATCATCCAGTGCAGTAATCGATCCTTCAATTGAAGGAGTCTTAAAGGTGATGTTTTCACCCTTAGTCTCATATTCCATTGCTGCTTCCGTGAACTTCGACTTGTATACAACAATCGCCACATACTGTTTCTCACCATCCAGCATTTCTTCCATGCAGAAGCCAACACCGACATAGTTCGCGTTATCCCCCGTCTTATATTTTACGGTCTTTCCATCCTCTGACACTTCATGTGAGAATACAACTCCCTGTGCCTCCTTCGGAAGCCGGTCTGTACCCAGCTTGATGGTTCCGTCCTTGAACTCCCTGGCATATTCGGAAAGAATATTATCAGCATAAAGCTTTGCTTCGTTGTAGTTTGGCGTGACATTCACGGCGATTGCTTTACCACACTTAAATCCATTTTCATATACCGGAGTGGTTACTCCACCCGTAGTTGTCTGTGACTTTAACTTTGCAATATAAGGTTTTGCTAATCCAATATAAGCCATCTTTTTATTCCTCCTGTCTTCCTTCTAACCACGAAACAGAAAAGATGGTCTGTCTCGTATTCTCTGTTCCTGTTAACTCATCACCCAGAAAACTCCTGATCGATGATACAATAAATCCGGCTTTTTCCAGTGTGTTGCGTATGATCTTCTTTGTTTGCAGATAATCAAATTCTTTTGGTGAAAACAGCTGGATCTGTAGGTCTGTTTCATCTGCCAGAACCTCATTATCTCCATGAAATGCCGGACGTTCATCTTCATAGGTAAATATAATGTATATCTCACTTTTCCCATCATCATTACGGTCCTGATCCACTGGTAACCCCGTTGCATTTCCCAAAAGATCTATGATCCGTTCATTCAGCGTCATAGCGAATCCACCTTTCTGTCAAATGTGTCCTGCAGAATCTTATGTATCTCATTCTCCGCAGCATTACGGGCCGGCACAATAAACGGCTGTGCAGGACGTCCTTTGTATCCGTATTCCTTCCAGATCGCCTTCAATGCGTTACTTACCGGATAAGTCCTAAGTGCATTGACGCTCTTTCCACTCTTCCGATGGAATTTCTTCACCTTGGAATATCCACGCGGTCCCACATTAACAATCACGGCTCCATCCCTTGTCCTTTTTACTCTGGACGCTTTAATGGAATCAATCATTTCGGAATCACCCTCATGCTGTATGCTGGCTCTTGCCGACTTTTTCATTGCAGCTTCCAGTACGGGAGCAGCTTCCTTTACTCCCTCCTCAGCAATTTCATAGAAGTTAAGATTAAAGAGGCTCTCAAAATCATCCTCATAACATGACATCTGCGCCATTACTCAACCTCCTCACAGGTGATTTCCATGGAATCAATACTTTTACAATAGGTGCGTCCGATTCTATATTCGGTACCTTCATAAATCACCCTGGATGGCCGGTATGTTTTGTTGTCCTTAACAATACATCCCATCTGATAATCCTCCGGGTGAACGTCAAATATCCGGGAGGTTTTCACCCCTGCCCGCAACGCATCATAATATTCTGTCCTTCCTACCGATTTGACCTCTGCAAATATTTCATTTTCCTGGCATTCTTCTCCAGTCTCAAAGCCGTTCCGGTTCCTGGTTCTTCCTGTAACTGTAATTAACTTAATCAGCTCGTTTCTCACGATATTCACCATCCAGACTTAAGGCATCCCGAAGACCTTCATAGCTCCTGCGATATTGCTCACCTTTGCCCTGAAAGTCCTCCTCTGACTTCACATATAATTCCAACGCTTTATAAAGCAGTGCATCCTCCCGGAGTACACCATTCACATTCAATGCCACAATCCCCACTCTTCGCAGATCAAGAGCTCCTGCTTCAATGTCTGCCTGAATTGTGCCATCCAGTTTCTCATTCTTTATCCGAATGGAGTCCTTCACCTGTTTCAGTAACTTCTCCGGTACTTTCATCACTGCTCACCACTTTCTTTCTGGAAACGGCTTTTCTTGACTGGGTTGCCGTCTCATTAGTTACTTTTTTTTTACCATCATGACAACCATAGAATTCAGATCTACCGGCTTACCGTCTGCAAGCATGACTGCTTTCTTGATCTGATCATCGGTATCATGGTCTTCATACTCCTTCATGCCGATCCGCAGGTTGGTGTTCAGCATATAATCTGCGAAATTGAACATCACTGCAAACTTGGTATCTGCCGATACTGTAGCCGGGAATGCAGGTACATACTCTGTAAAGTTAACCCTTCTTCCGAGGATGGTGTACTCCGGTTTTCCTGCGATTCCCATGGACACTCTGGCAATCGGCTGGCCATTGCTGTCCTTCAGTCCAAGGAACTTGGTAAAGAAGGTCTTCTTGCGCATATACCACTCGGTACCATTGCTGTATTCATCTGGAAGAGCTGCTTCTGCAGCAAGGAAATCATCATAAGTCGGATCGGATCCTTCTGCGATTTCTACCGTCTGACCTTCCGGTGCATCCTTTGTAAGAATTCCCTCCGGCATATTTCCGGTGTTTCCTGTTCCATTGAATGATGCAGACTCGATTGCCTTTACAATTGCATCTGCAATATTCTTAGCCAGTGTGGCTTCGAAGATTTCCAGTGTCACATTATCCACTGCAATAGAGCACGCTACAACGCAGCGTAATTTATGATAGGAAAACGTAATGGATCCTAAGGTTTTCTTCTGTTTGTCGGAAGTTCCTCTTTCCGACGTCCAAGTAGCCACCGGCTTTGCGGTTGAAGTCGGAATGCTTACACCGCCCTTGTAAAAGGTCTTCGTCATCTTGGCATAAATACCACCGACTGTTTCCAGCTTCTCAATAATCTTATTAAGTATCGTATTCGGGATCACAGCTCCTACATCTGTTGAGGTAGTTACTTCATCCTGATTGCTCATTTTGATCGGAGTACCATTCATAACATAATTCATGAACTGGTTTCTGTACTCCAGTTGATCATCCTGCTGATTTACGATCACATTTACCGCTCCTTCTACACCCACGTCAGATAAAGGTGGCTTTACTGCCCCTTTCATTGCTTCCACAGCTGCTTTTCGCTCCTTGAATTCATCAAACTGCTTGTCCAGTTCTTCCACTTCCTTAACAGCAGCATTGTAATCCTCGGTTTTTCCCTCATTCATGGCTGTTTCAGCCTTAGCAATGAGTGCGTCTCTCTGTGCTTTGTACTCCTCATAATTCTTAAACATTGTTCGCTTCTCCTTTCAGCTTCAAAATTGTTAAGTTTTGCTGCATCCTCCGTCTATCCTTCTCTCCCTGATCCGGATTCATAAATGCCGCTCTTACCTTTTGTTTCACCTCGTTGCTCAGCACCATAGCAACGGAGTTGTGATATGTAACCGGAGCATCAAAAACCCCATTATCACCAATAATCTCATCCACAAAGCCGTATTTCTTTGCTTTTTCTGCATCCATCCAGGTCTCTTCATTCATCAGGCTTAATAATTCTTCATTCGTCATGCCGGTTTTCAGCCGGTACACGTTAGAAATGGCTTTATTTGCCACTTTCAAAGTCTCCGATGCATGATCCATATCCCGGTAATCCCCTCTTGCGGCACAGGATACATTGTGAATCATGTACTGAATCCCCGGATTTGCCTGAACCACATTGGCAGCACATGCTATTACTGTTGCGATGGATGCACATATTCCCGTAATCACTGCCGTTGTCTTACCCTGATAGGAATGAATCAGATCATAAATCTCATTCCCGGAAAACACATCCCCACCCCCGGAATTAATCTTAATCACGATATCATCACCTGATGCCTCATCCAACTCTTTCGCTATATCGTTTGGACAGGTAGCATCATACCCCAAATATTCATAGATCCACTTATCATCATTTGATACAATGGTTCCCTTGATATTTATAATTTTCATGAGTTACCTCCTGTCGTTCTCTCTTCCGTATCTTTTCTTAACAACGGAAGATCGCCTCCATCCAACGGTTCCAGATTAAAGTATCTTCTTACCTCATTCGGTGTCATAATTCCACGATCCACGAATCCTACTAAGTTCAGCTTAGTTGACATGGAAGCAAAGGTAAGCGCGCTGGATTCAAATATAATCTTATTTCCACATCCTCTCTCCCTTCTGGAAAAGAGTTTTCTGGTATATTCATTGCTCATCTGCATTACAACAGGCTCAATACAGGCTTCATAATAAGATATCCATTCATCCTCGTTATAGCTGGATGTTACAATCTTTTTATTGGTATTGAAAAAAGCATAAATACGTTCTGTCTGTCGATCCGTCTGAGCAGCATTTGGCACATAATCTTTATTGTCCACCTGAATGATCTCTGCCTTGGAGTCAACTGCTGCCACACCCATCCTGTTATTGGAAATGGATAAATAATTATCAGCAAACTCCTGTGCTTTTACTTTCAAATCATCATCCCTAAGGCTTGATGTGAACTTCAGCAGCCACTTAATAACTGCAGAGTTCTTGATTGCATTTCCAATCCCCTGATCAATAATTGATACCGTGTTCATCAACTGCGTTAAGGCCTGTTGCGGTGATTCCCCAAATACGTCATTATCGAAGTAATCATCGCGAAGTTGAATAATATCCTCATATGGAAATTCACTGTATTTTCCGTTGATGTAGTAGAATTTCAACATCATCTGACCGGTTGCTTTGTTCAGCTTAAATTCCACGGAAGCGCACGGAATCGGATATAATCCAATCGGTGTTCCATAAGGATCACGCAGAATCAAAACAAACGCATTTCCATTTAATGCAAGCTGGTTGGCCACTTTTTCCTGCATCATCTGACCACTCATCAGTGCATTAGGCTCTTCCAGAAGAAACCGGATAGATACAAGCGGATTTACCTCGATTTTGGTTTCCTTTTCTTTCATAGTTTCCCGGATATGTTTTGCCACACACTTACCGATTGCTTTCGTCTTGGGTTTTATGCAGGCTCTTACAATGTCCGACTGATATAATTTCCCATTCCATGAATAGAACCCTTTTCCACAGTCCTGAATCATGGTAATTACCGAGGATTTCAGATCACTATTTGAATTTTTACTGTCTGTTTTGTTGAATAATCCCATCTTATTCCTCACTTAAATCAATGACTCATATTCTTCCAGATTGTCTTCCAGAACCACGTAGGCATCCAGCAGACTTGCCATTCCGTCAATCCTTCGTGTTCCCTGATTTCCTTTGCATGGTTGAATATTGTCGTTCTTGTCCACATCCACCGAAGTGTTGGTAAGACACCACTTCAGAATTGGATTGTCATTATAAACAATTCTTTTTGCTTCCAAATCAGCCCCCAGGGACTTCATTGGAGCAGATAATGTCTTCTTACCCTGAATCACCGGCACCATTACCGATTTTCCCAAGGCCTGTGTCATGGATTCCACAAAATAAGTTGCACTCCATGAGTCATATCCGCACTTGAAAAGATAAATATCATAAGTTTCCTGCACTTCCAGAAACCATTCTTCCACATACTTGTAATGAACCTTATTACCCGGACAGGTCCTCAATAATCCCCCGTCTCTCCAGACATCATACGAGATCTTATCTTCCCGTACTCTCTTTTCAAGCAGGTCTTCCGGAAGCCAGTACATCTGCAATACATAAATCTTGTCAGAACCCGGCACCTTGAAAATGACCGTTGCACAGGTAAGGTCTGTTGTGCTGGATAAGTCGCAGCCTCCGATTCCATATCTTGGTTTCAGTTCCTGAATATCAAAGCATTCCCTGTTATCCAGCTGTTCAAAGGTAAGCCATGCTTCCGAAGAAGTTTCCCGTATGTTAAACTCCTTACATACAAGATTCTTTACAAGAGCCGGATTCTGCTTTGCCTTCTCTACCTTTGCCCGTAATGCAGATTTATTCTTAATGGTTCCAAGTCCCGGATTTGCCTTTTTCCAGCACTTTTCATCCGTCCATTCCTTCCGGTTATCCAACTCATAGATCAATACAAGCAAATGTTCATCATGATAACCATTTGGATCAAAGAATCCATTGACCTGACGTTCTGCCTCGTCATACTTTTGATCGTAAATATCTCCCCTCACGGTTCCGGCCGTAGAAGTGACCAATATCATCGGCTGCTCACGTGCAGTAACACCGTCTGCCATAATGTCATAAAGTGCCCTTCCATTCTTCCACTGGTGGATCTCATCCATGAGACATCCATGAACATTCAGACCATCCATTGTGTCTGAATCAGAAGCTAACGGTTTAAAGGAACCTTCATTGAAATCTTCTGACGAAAGCTCCGATACTAATGGCTTAATTCTTCTCAGTAAAGACGGACTTTTCTTTACCATTCGCTTTGACTCCTGCCAGATGATCTTCGCCTGATCCCTCTTAGTTGCCACAGCATATATTTCCGGTCCGGGCTCTCCATCTCCAACTTGAAGATAAAGGCCTACCCCGGATGCAATCAGAGATTTTCCGTTCTTTTTTCCCACAATCAGGACAACCTCTCTGTATTTTCGCAAACCATTGATATCCACAAAGCCAAACGCTGCGGCCAGCATTGCCTTCTCCCACAGTTCCAGGACAACTCTCTTTCCACCCTGTTTTCCCTTGGAATGTCTGCAATAATTTTCAAAGAATTCAATAATATGGTTTGCTCTTTTACTCGAATAAAAGTACTCTCCCGGATGATCCAGATCGTAAATCAGCTTTTTATACTGCAGATATACTTTTCTGCTAACTACCTCTTCCCCGGACTCTATTTTTTTCCAGTAGTTACGAATCGGATTGTAATCATCCGGATATTTCACCCATTTCATTCATCATCCCGCTGCCAGACGAAATCATCAAAGCCGTCATCGTCTGATCCTGTCTTTGGCAGGGTCTTAGGCAGGCAGTCCAGTAAAATCTTCATGGCCTGCGTGCTTTTCTGGGACAGCTGCAGATATGTTTGTGCATCCGGGCTCTGCTTCTCTCCCCATTGGTCTTTTCCGTTCTGGTATTCAATGGTTACCCCGTTTTCAATGATCGATTCCCGCAAATCTTCCATCGTAATATTCATGAATGCAATATCATGAATTGTAGAAATTACCAGGTTTTTCTTATTCGGATCAATGTCTTTGAAGATCTTTTTAAGGCGGGTTATTTCGCTCTTGATCCTCTTTTGTTTTTTCAGATAATCCGCATTTTCAGCGGCTTCTTCTACTTCTTTTATCCTCTTCCGGTCTGCCATAACCACACCCCCCTAATGCGCGACCTGTGTTTTAAACGAATCTGGGCTGTCGGTCTTTTCAATTCAAATCACCATGGACTCTTACGGGGGGAGTCTACGTCCCGCAAGCTGATCGGCTGCCCAGTATCATCAAAGATGCAAAGCGGTTTTACTCTGCCATGCCCTACTCCATGACCTTCATATTGATCATGACATGCCTTGCATACATACATCATGTTCCTATGGTTCAATGCGATCTCCGCATCGTGTATGTTATCTTCTGTCAGCGTGATCTTGTGATGCACTATATAACCTTGCTCCTGGTGGCACTCCATACACACACCTCCATCAATCCTCAATCGTTCCTGAATGAATGAGTCGCGGCATCTTTTCCACGCTTTGGAATTGTAAAATTTCTTTGCAAATTCTTTTGCCATTTTCACATAATAAAAGGGCCAAACCGCACAGGTTAAGCCCTTCATTCCCTCGTTTTCAATTTATCACACTACCAATATAGCACAGTCAATGACGTGAAATCGTGCCATCTTTATTCTATCTTTCCTATGTACCTTCCAACACGCTCAATCATCCGATACACGATTCTCTTCATCTGCCGCTCTGAATATCCTGTGTTTCCCATTTTCAAGTATGGTATCTTCTTCGCTTTATTGGACCAGAAGCGTGCCTTGATAATTCTCTGTTCCGTCTCTGTCAGAGAATTGTATGCCATCTCCACTCCCTCAACCTCTTTCTTCAGTTGCTTATAGTATTCTGACGTAGCCAGCTTTAATGCCTTTGCTTCCGTACATGACTGCGGCTTAGTATAGTCCTCCTGCATCTCCCCGGCAAATTCCGGCTTACAACTGGCTTCTACGATCTCTCTCGTATAATCCTCCAGCTTTCTCTTGTTTTCCGGATACATCTGAATCACAATCTCAATCGTTCTCCAGATCTTGTTATTCACTCTTGAATACATAACATCCTCCTTCTCATCAAACACTCGCAACGTATTTATTAAAAATGTCTACCGTATGCTGCTTTCCCATGTATGTATAGAATCTTCCGGCTGTACTGCGCTCTTTATGTCCCAGATACTCCCCGGCATCGTGAACGGATCCCCCTCGCCGGATCACGTTCGTTGCTGTGGTCTTTCGGAACAAATGAGGATATACCCTGCGTTCCATGCCGGCACGCTCCCGGATCACTCCAATGGAATTCCGGATACTGGCTCTTGCAAGACCTTTGTGAACATCCCCACGGTCACAGGTAAATAACGGCTCTGTGCTCCCGAATGATACCTGTTTGCTTTCCACATACTCGGTCAGATACTTCATTGCCACACTGTCAAGACATGCAGTACGGTATTTCCGCCCCTTTTCTCCATAGACATTCACTTCCCCGGATCTCCAGTCCACATCACAGACACGTACCTGCTCCGCTTCTCCAACACGAACCGCTGTTGATCGAAGGAACTCGATTAATGCCCGGTCTCTCGGAGTACGGCATCCGGTCTTAAGCTGTTCCATTTCTTCCGGCTCCATATGGTCGATCGGCTTCTCAATGATCTTGTATGGTTCGATCTCATCACATGGGTTTTCTACGATCAGGTGACTCTTGCGCATCCAGGTGAAGAAAGCAGACAGACATCTGCGCTGACCGTCAAGTGATACCTCCGTATTATCCTTTCTGATCGAAGCAAGGTAAAGTTCCACATCCATGCTGGTTACTTTTATGAACGGTTTATGACAGAACTCTGTAAAATGCCTTAAGACATCCCCATACCTCGCAACCGTCTTGGCTGATAGTTTCGGTGCTTTCTTCACCTGAAACAGCTCCCATACATAAGCGTTGCTGTCTTCTATGGTTGCCGGAAGTGTTTCCATTGCTACCACCTCGACTGCTGCCAGCTCGCCTGATAAAACTTCGCCGAGAATATCCATAGTCTGGCCGTTAACATAGTTTCTCATTTTTACTAATACGTTGTTTTTTAACTGTTCTTTTGCTGTCATATCGGTTTCCTCCACAATTTCTTGCTTAAGAACTCCGTATGTGCTATACTGTTCTTAAGCATAAAGCGGTAGATGTTACTTTGGTCGGTAGGTCTACCGCTATTTTCTTGTTACAGATCATTGACAAATTTTCCCATCAATGATATTATTGATTTATCCCAAACAAGCGTTCTGTTGTGGATTCGTCCCGGCAGGACGTTTTGTTACTGTTCATTCTCAGACAATAAATTGAGTTTATTAATTATCAGATCAATCCTTTCATCTATTTCCAATACCACATCAACCAATGCTTGCATCTGATATAGCTCCATGATATTAGTCTCTTGTTCTGAGAATCTTCTTAGTATTTCTATCTTTGTTTTATTCATACCGTTTCTCCACTAAATTTCAGATAAAAGCTATTTTCTTATCGCAAAAATAGCAAAACCGTCTTTCGTTTTTCGATAGAAAGCTAATTATCGTGGTAATGTCTCAGAAGTTTATAGTCATCTTGAACATTCAAACGGCTGACTTTTAAATTTCAGTCTGCTTCTTCAAATCCCAAAGCTACATATCCATTCTTCAAACCCCATCCACTTAAAACATAAGTGATTCTATACTCCTTATCATTTATACCGTGCTTGATCGGAAGACCATCTTTTCCTATCGCCTGGAATCTAATATAATCCCCCTTTTGAAATCCTCTATCATTCTTCCTGATTTCAAATGTCTTATCTTTCATATAAACCGCATCCGCAAAATCATCTAATATTTTCAGATTATGTACCATTTGCTTTTCCTCCTTAAATTTCAGTTTAATCTCTTTCGCTTCATGAACTCTTGTTTTACACTGGAAAATTGTTCTTGAAATCTGTCAAGAACCCATTCAGTATCATAGTCGTTATGATTAGCAAACTCTATGCATTGGTCAATAACATCACATGATAATTCTCTCATTTGTAGCATTGCCGTCTTGTATAATTCATCTTCCTCCATGTTTCTCACCTAAACTTTAATTTACCTTGTTATTTCATCCAGACAGGCATTCCATCCTGCATTCCATCCATCCGAATATTCATCATATTCATTGTCGTTATGCTCCTTCTCCGGCAGTTCCCGGAGCGGACATTTTTCATGCCGTTTCTTCATAAATGAGTTCTGTGACAATCTTGATGTGCCTCCATTCAGTACATTCATAAGCTGGCACTTCTTAATTCCCTGAAACTCATACAAAAACTTGCATTTGCCACATGATTCCGGCATATCCATAACCAATACTGCTTTTGCCATACTTCACGCTCCTTTAATTTACGCGAACCGGAGTTGTCCGGTCTGCTATCCTTTTAACCTGTAAGCTCTTGATGGAAATTGCATTGTCTCGTCAAAATACATCTCATTGACCATTCCACGTTGTTTCACCCCGTCATAATATACAAGCCTGCGCTGCGTGTTATTTTCGACCATAACAATCCGCTCGACCATCACAACCTTATACCACTCGTGTGACACAGTGCTCATATCCATAATGATCAACTGATTTACCATCTGCGTGATCTGGT
>OGNQ01001054.1_pt1 | contig 22014 bp, 15 predicted proteins | sample 1573481 | NCBI WGS metagenome assembly OGNQ01 (sample SAMEA2581920, study PRJEB24529) | metagenome | biome: Human gut stool | place: China | collected 2011 | reverse complement strand
GGAGAACACCCTCGACATGAAGGTGCTCATGAAGAAGTTCAAGCTGGGCAGCAAGGCTCCCCAGAGCGTCAGCCTGAATGTTTCCAACGTGGATCGCGCCTTTGGTGCCATCTTTGGCAGCGAGATCACCCGCAAATACGGCAACGACCTGCCGGACGATGTGTACACCGTGCACTGCACCGGTGCAGGCGGTCAGAGCTTTGGTGCGTTTATCCCCAATGGCCTGACGCTGGAACTGGTGGGCGACTGCAACGACTACATGGGCAAGGGCCTTTCCGGCGGCAAGATCATCGTGCGCCCGCCGCAGGGCATCGACTTCAAGCCCGAGGAGAACATCATCACCGGCAACGTGGCGCTGTACGGCGCTACCAGCGGCAAGGCGTTCATCTCCGGCGTGGCCGGCGAGCGCTTCTGCGTGCGCAACAGCGGTGCTACCGCCGTTGTAGAGGGCGTGGGCGACCACGGCTGCGAGTACATGACCGGCGGCACCGTGGTGGTACTGGGCCAGACCGGCAAAAACTTTGCAGCCGGTATGACCGGCGGCATTGCCTATGTGCTGGACGAAAACTGGGACTTCTACCAGCGGGTGAACAAGGAGACCGTCAGCCTTGAGCCGGTGGAGCACAAGTACGATGTTGCCACCCTGAAGGAGCTGATCCGCGCCCATGTGGAGGCCACCGGCTCTCCGCGCGGCAAGGAAATTCTGGACAATTTCAGTGCGTTCCTGCCCAAATTCAAAAAGGTGCTGCCTTACGATTACGACCGCATGCTGCGGGTCATCGCCTCGGTGGAGGAGCGTGGTCTGGACGGCGAGCAGGCACAGATCGAAGCATTTTATGCAGTGCAGAAGCATAAGTAAGGAGGGGCAGCAGCATGGGTAAGACAACAGGATTTATGGATTATGCGCGCAAGACCAGCACGGACGTTGCGCCGCTGGAGCGCCTTGAAAATTTTAACGAGTTCCACATCTGGCTCTCGCGGGAGCAGCAGCAGACGCAGGCCGCCCGCTGCATGGACTGCGGCGTGCCCTTCTGTCAGGCAGGCATGATGATCGGCGGCATGGCCTCCGGCTGTCCGCTGAACAATCTCATCCCGGAGTGGAACGATCTGGTGTACCACGGCAAGTGGGAACTGGCGCTCCACCGCCTGATGGCCACCAACCGCTTCCCGGAGTTTACCAGCCGGGTGTGCCCCGCCCTGTGTGAGGCCGCCTGCACCTGCGGGGATGTGACCGGCAGCAGCGTCACCGTGCGCGAAAACGAGCACGCCATCATCGAGACGGCCTACGCCAAAAACTGGCTGACCGCCACCCCGCCGCCGACCCGCACCGGCAAGAGCGTGGCCGTGGTGGGCAGCGGCCCGTCCGGCCTGTCGGTGGCCGAGTACCTGAACAAGCGCGGCCACGCCGTGACCGTATTCGAGCGCGCCGACCGGGTGGGCGGCCTGCTGATGTACGGCATCCCCAACATGAAGCTGGACAAGGCAGTCATCGAGCGCCGGGTCAAGCTGATGCAGGCCGAAGGTGTTGTGTTCCGCACCGGCATGGATGTGGGCGGTGCCGTGCCCGCCGAGCAGCTGCTGGCAGATTTTGATGCCGTAGTGCTGTGCTGCGGCGCAAAAAAGCCCCGCGACCTGAACGTGCCCGGCCGGGACGCCAAGGGCGTGCACTTTGCGGTGGACTACCTGACCAGCGTGACCAAGAGCCTGCTGGACTCGGGTTTTGCAGAGGGCAGGGCCATCAACGCGGCAGGCCGGAATGTCCTCGTCATCGGCGGCGGCGACACCGGCAACGACTGCCAGGGCACGGCCCTGCGGCAGGGCTGCACCGACCTGATGGCACTGGAAATGATGCCGCAGCCCCCTGTCGAGCGCACCGCCGCAAACCCGTGGCCGGAGTGGCCCCGGGTGCTGAAGGTGGACTACGGCCAGACCGAGTGCATTGCCAAGTTCGGCAAGGACCCGCGCGTGTACCAGACCACCGTCAAGGAGTTTTTGAAGGACGAGGCCGGTAACCTGACCGGTGCCGTCATCAGCTGCCTGAAGCCGGAGCGCGACCCCGAGACCGGCCGCACCAGCATGGTGCCCACCGGCAAGGAATTTACCTACGACTGCCAGCTGGCGTTTATCGCCGCAGGCTTTACCGGCTGCGAAAACTACACAGCCGATGCCTTTGGGGTGGAGCTGACCGCCCGGGGCAATGTAGCCGACCACAGCTTTAAGACCAACGTGGACAAGGTGTTCGTCTGCGGCGATATGCGCCGCGGCCAGAGCCTTGTGGTGTGGGGTCTGCGCGAGGGCCGCGATTGCGCCGCCGAGGTGGACCGCTGCCTAATGGGCTACTCGAACCTTTAATTTGCCATTCTCTTTCCTATCCTAAACAAGCAGAAGCGGGAGCCCGTTCAAGGCTCCCGCTTCTGCTTTTATTGTATGCTGTTTAATTGGTATCGTATTCCGGCTCTGTACTGCCCTCCGGGGGCGTTTCCGGGGTGGTAGGCTCGGTAGCGGCAGGCTCCTCCGGGGTGGCAGTGATCTGCACACTGGGGTCTGCGGCGATATACACAGTGATCACCGTGCCCACCGTGACCATGGCGCCCTCTTCCTCGCTGGCAGAGACCACACAGCCCGTAGCGTAGGAGCCATCGTTCACTACCATAAAGCAGCTGGCCACAAGCCCCCGGCTGCTCAGGATCTCAATAGCCTTATCCTGCGATGCACCGACGATCTTGGGCATCTCCACCTTCTCCGGGCCCTGACTGACCACGATCTGGATCACCTCGCCGTTCTCCATCACCTCGCCGGCCTCCGGCTCCTGCCGGATGATCTGCCCGGAAGGCACGGTATCGCTGTACTCCAGCACCGCCCGGAACAGGTACATACTGGTGTACTCGCGGTTATTCTTGATTTGTTCGTAGTCGATGCCCACAAAGTTGGGCACAAGGTTCTGGGGCTTCATTTCCTCGCTGCTGGCAGCTTCCGAGCTCGGCTCCGAAGAGGGAGTTTGTTCCTCCTTGCTGCTCACGATGCCCCACAGGGTGAGCAAGATCAAAACGGAAAGCAGGATCAGAATGCCCGCCAGCAGCCCTTTCAAACTGAGCAGGTGTTCCCTGCCCTGCCCGCTCTGCTCTGTCCGCGCCGGATGCATCGGGGTCTCCGGCTTCATGGTGCGGGTCAGCTCGGCGGTATATTCCTTGGAAGAAAGCGCCTGATACAGCTGCGGCACGGTCTGGATGCGCTCCATGACCTTGAGCCGCAGCCCCAGCTGCAATACATCGGAAACATAGGCCGGTACGGCAGGCTCTACGGTGCGTGCCCGGGGGTTAGAGTCCGACACCACACGCTGGGCAGCGGGCATGGGCGCCTGCCCGCATACCATGCGGTAAAAGACGGCGGCAAGGCTGTATTCGTCGGTGTAGCGCCCCTCAAACTCGGCGGTGGTGTACTGCTCCGGCGCAGAGTAACCCTCGTACAGCTGCTCGTGCAGACCGCTGCCTGCGGTGCGCAGACCCACGGTGGCGTACCCGGCCAGACGGCAGCGGCCATCCGACATCACCCGGATATTCTCCGGGCAGATGCCGCGGTGCACCAGCCCTGCCTTGTGCATGGCCGCCACGCCCTCAAACACCGGCCGCAGCATGGCGCAGGCCTCCTCTGCCTGCACCGGAGCGGGACGATTTTCCAGCCATTGCTCCAGCGGGGTGCCGCCTAAGTTTTCCAGCACCGCATACACGGTGTTGTTGGCCTCCACCACGTCCAGCACGGCCTCCAGACCGCTGGCGGGGGTAATGCGTTGGATGGCGCGGTACAGGTCTGCAAAGTCCATGCGGGTGGTCTTGAACAGTACTTCGCTGCCCTGCTTGGGGCGTAGGATGCAGTCCGCCCCGCGCTCGGCAGACAGGGTGACCGGCAGGTACTCCTTGATGGTCACTCGGAAGCCACCCAGATTCTCCACGCCGCTGTACAGCACGCCTTCGCCGTCCAGACTGCGCATCTCGCCCACGGTGTAGCGCCCGGCCAGCACCGTGCCCACCGGCAGGCAGCCCGCCGGGTTGCATCCCTCTAAGATCTTCCCACAATGGGGGCAGACGGTCGCCGCAGGCGGCAGTTCCCCCATGCAGAACGGACACAGGCGTTTTTGCTCCATAGTGTTCTCTCCCCTTCCAAACTTCTATACATTTTATTGTATCATAGTGTTCCCCGCCGTGCAAGCTGTCCGCATTTTGGTGCACACGCAAAAAAGACCGGGGCCCGCAGCCCAAAGGGCTGACAGGCTCCGGTCTTAAAGATGCAAGGGGTTTCCCTTATGCTGCGCTTAGTGGATGAACACAGGGCCCAGCGGGTTTGCAATGGGACTTACATAGCCGCCCAGCAGCTTGGGGATAGCAAGGCTGATGTCGGGGATGTAGGTCAGCAGCAGCAGTGCAATGAACATGCACAGGTAGAACGGCAGGGTCGCCTTGACTACCTTCTCCATGGGACGCTTTGCAACGGCAGAGCCGATGAACAGAACGGAGCCAACGGGAGGAGTCAGCAGACCGATGCCGCAGTTCAGAACCACGATGATACCGAACTGGATGGGATCGATGCCGATGGAGGTGGCGATGGGCAGCAGGATGGGGGTAGCGATCAGGATGATGGGAGCCATATCCATGATCATGCCCAGCACCAGCAGGATCAGGTCGATGAGCAGTGCAATGATGTAGGGGTTATCGGTGAGGTCGGTGATGGCGGTTGCTGCCAGATCAGGCACATGCAGCATGGTCAGGCAGTTGCCGAACACTGCAGAGGTAGCGATCAGGATCAGCACGATGGACAGGGTGTTGACGCACTCGTCCAGAGCGTGCCACACGCCCTTCCAGTCCAGACCCTTATAGACGAACACAGAAACGAGCAGAGAGTAGATAACGGCGATAGCAGCGGACTCGGTAGCGGTAAACACACCGCCGACAACGCCGAACACCACGATGATGACAGCGGCCAGTGCCCAGATGGAAGTGCCCAGCTGCTTGACAAAAGCCTTGATGCTGAAGGGATCACCCTTGGGGTAGTTGCGCTTGACCGAGATGATGTAGGAGCCGATCATCAGCACGATAGCCAGCAGAGCGCCGGGCAGGTAACCGGCCAAGAACAGGCTGCCCACGGAGATACCACCGGCGGTGGTAGCGTAGATGACCATGTTATGGCTGGGGGGAACCAGCAGACCCTCGCAGGAGGAGGTGATGGTAACAGCGGTGGAGAAGTCGGCATCGTAGCCCTGATCGACCATCATGGGGATCATGATGGAGCCGATGGAAGCGGTATCTGCAGATGCAGAACCGGAAATACCGCCGAAGAAGTAGGAAGCAACGATGTTGACCATTGCCATGCCGCCGCGCATCCAGCCGACGCAGGCATCAGCCAGAGCGATCAGCTTTTCGGAGATGCCGCCGCTGCCCATGAGGACGCCCATGGTGATGAAGAACGGGACGGCCATCAGGCTGAAGGACGAGATGCCCTTGACCATCAGACGGCAGACATCGGTCAGTGCCTGGCCCTGCACCATCATGCACAGCACGCTGGACAGACCAACGGCGTATGCAATGGGGAAACGCAGGAAGATCATTACAAAGAAGCTGACAAGAAGGACAATGATTGCCAGTGTCTGAACTGTCATATTACATTTCCTCCTTTACAAAAAAGCTCTTGATATGGTTATACAGCGACTCGATCTCGAAGATGATCATGGCAACACCGGCCAGCGGCACCGGGAAGTACATCCAGAAGCGGCTCAGCCAAGGCATGGAAACATAGAAGCCACGGCCGCCCAGCGTGGTGGCGTAGTTCCAGCCGACCGCCATCATCACCACACCAAGGATCATCACGGCCACGTCAGACAGGATGTCCAGCGCCTTGACCACTTTCTTGGGCAGGTACATATCAAAGGCAGTCATGCGGATGTGTGCGCCGCGGCGGATGGCCAGCGCAGCGCTCAGCACAGCCATGTAGCTCATGCAGGTCAGAACAACCTCCTCAGACCAGGAGGGGTCCGGGATAAAGGGGACGTAACGGCCAATGACCGACATCGTGGTAATGAGGATATCTGCGATCAGCAGGATCTTGCAGATGAACAGAACCACCTTGTAGGTAATGTCGTACGCCGGTCTGATCTTATCCAGAGTGGTAAAGATTTTCGGCATAGAAATTCCTCCATATAAAAGCCCGGCGAAGCCTGCGGGCGTATTCCCGTGGGCCCCCGCCGGGCAATGTACTACTTAGATTGGATGGAAAGCCAGCTTATGCCTTCATGTCCAGCAGCTTCTGGTACAGCTCAGCCTGATCAGAGGTGTTGTCCTTGATGACCTTAGCGCAAGCTTCCTGCCAGGGAGTCTTGTCGTCCACATCCACAACGTTGCAGCCGGAGGAGCGCAGCTCTTCCAGAACCTTGTTCTCAGCGGTCTCAGACAGATCAGCGTTGAACTTCTGGGTGTCGGCAGCAGCAGCCATAACGGCAGCCTGCTGGTTAGCGGTCAGCTTGCCCCATGCGTTGTCGGTGATAACAGCCTGCACAGCGCCCAGAGTGTGGCCGTCCAGGATCAGGTTGTTAGCAACCTCGGGGAAGGCGTTGGACTTGTAGTTTGCGATGGGCTGCTCAGCGCCATCCACAACGCCGGTCTGCAGTGCGCTGTACAGCTCGCCGAATGCAACGACGGTGGGGTTAGCGCCCAGACCCTCGACCATGCCGTTCATAACGGGGTCGTTGGACACACGCAGCTTCATGCCCTTCAGATCATCGATGGTTGCAACGGGCTTGACGGTGAAGAAGTGACGGAAGCCCTCCTCGCCGTAGAACAGGCCGCGAACGGGCAGGCCCAGCTCCTGGGGCTCGTTCAGGAACTCAGGTGCCAGATCGCTGTTGGCAAAGTTCCAGAAGTGAGCGCGGTTGTTGAAGGTGAAGGGGATGGACAGCAGCTTAGACTTGTTGCAGCCGTAGCTGGTCAGAGCGAAAGCAGAGATACGGCTGATGTCGATGGAGGTAGAACCGCCCAGAATAGCGTCCAGAACGTCGTTCTCAGAGCCCAGAACACCGGAAGCCTGCACATCGACGACCACAGAACCGCCGCTCAGCTCCTCGACCTTCTCCTTGAAGTGAGAACCGGTCTGGCCAACGATGGTATCCAGCGGGTTGACCTCGGCGTAGACCAGAGTCACCTTGGGATCGCTGGCAGCAGCAGCTGCATCACCGGCAGCAGCAGAAGCAGAAGCTGCGGTAGAGGTGGAAGCAGCGGTAGAAGTAGAGCCGCTCTTGGAACCACCGCAGGCGGTCAGAGCAACAGCAGCGGTAGCTGCACCGGCAACAGCCATAAAGCTACGACGAGAGATCATTTTCATAGGAATCGTCCTCCTTAAATAATTGTGAACTTCTCCGGGCGCACAGGTGCCGGAGCTTTCGTTCATTGACTGTACACACTTTAGCAAATTTTCCGAAATGAAACAAGGGCTTTCGAAAAATGTCCTGTTTTTCGAAAGAATGTCAAGATTGTTTTTGCCATATTGCACAATCGCATTCTGTCTTGTTTGTGCAACACTGCTGACCAGTTGGATACAACTTACGGTTCAAGTAGCTCCGAAACTGCTCTGGCCCCGGCCGGTCTGCTGTGGGAGAAACCAGCCGGGGCCTATGAGCAGGCAGAAAACCGACAGGATCACGCCACGGTGATCTTAACGGTCTTGCTTACGGGGATGACGCCGTCGTCCAGGGTAAAGGTGACCTTGTAGGTGCCCTTGGCCTTGGGGGTAAAGGTGAGGGTGTGAGAACCAGCGTCAAAGGATGCGCCCAGAGGCAGCAGGCCGGCGGTGCCGTAGGTCAGGCCGCCGTCCAGAGCCTCGATGACAGCAGCAGGCTGGGGCTGGGTGGTGCGGACGCCGTTGGCCGGGTTCCGGCCCGAGACCGTCAGGGTCAGGGTCTGGCCCAGCTGGACGGTCTGGTCTCCGATGTGGCTGAAGTAGGGGCGGTGCACCGTCAGAGGCAGGGGATACTCCTGGGTCGTAATGGCGAACTGATAGCCGTTTTCCGGGATGGGCAGGAGGATGTCGCCATAGAGGCTGTCCGCCGGGGTGCCGGGTGCCGGGGTATCCACGGTGACCTGTTCACGGCTCAGCAGGCCCAGTTTCAAGTTCTCGCAGGTGGTGGTGAAATAGGGCTCCTCCGGCACATACTCGTTGCCCACATGACGCTTGTAGTGGTTGGTCACGGTGACTACAGCCTTGACGCCCAGAGCGGTCTTGGCGGCCACGGTACGCAGGTCGGCGTTGGAAACGTCATCCAGCACGATAGCCGGACGCTTATCCTGGATCACATAGTTCAGGGCCACATTCTGCAGCACCAGACCCTCTACGTGACGAGCGTAGATGCCGTAGGCCGGCAGGATGCCCAGGATGGAGGGCTCCGGGTACTCGGCTACCATCTCCGGTACGTTGTAGGGGTCGTCTACCCAGGTGCCGTTCTTCCAGGCCACACGGGGCAGCAGGCCCTCGCACTTGCTGAAGAAGGTGTTCACCAGCCAGGGCAGTTTCTGCACGGTGGGGGCAGAGCCGCTCTGGGAGTAGACCCAGTAGGTGCCCAGCTGCCGCTGTTCCACAGCCTCCTGGAGAGACAGGCCTCCCCGGTACTGCACCGAGATGTTCCGCAGGATCACGTTCTTCACCTTGCTGTCCACCAGGCCCTCCAGCAGGATGGGGTACCGGGGATCTACGTTGGTGATGCGGATGTTGCTGATTTCCACATTGCTGACGCTGGCCAGGTCCTTGGCAGCGGTGGCGTTGGCGTAGTAGACAGCGTCTTTCCGACTGATCTCCCGGGTCATATCCGGCACATACTGGTGCTGGGCATCATCCCAGCGGTAGAGGTACAGCTTGCCGTCGATCTCTGCTAGGTTGGCGTTGTTGATCCGGGTGGGGTTGGCAGGGTCTACCACCTTAAAGGAGGAGACGCCGTCGATGGAGACGGTCTTGCTCTTATTATAAGAGGGGCTGTAGCGGGCCACGGGGTACAACTGATACTCGGCACGGTTGGGCAGCACCCAGCCGGAATTGTCCAGACGCACATCGTTGGCGGCGTTGATAGCCTGCTCAGTGGTGTGGCCGGTGACGGGGTACCGGGCACGATCGCCTACCCGAATAAAGATGGGAGAGGAGGAAACGGTGTCCATGGTGCAGTCGGTCATCACGATGTTGGTGAGGGAGCTGCCGTCCACGGCCTCCATGCAGAAGCCACGGGAACGCTCGAACCGGACCCGGGTGATGGTGACGGTGTGGTAGCCGCAGGTGGACTCGGTGCCAAACTTGACACGGGCGGTGGGACCGCAGGCGTCGGTGGCCACGATCTTATCGGTAGTGCAGGCTCCGGTAATCACAGAACCGGCATCGTAGCCGCTGACCACACAGTCCTCGATCAGGACGTTCTGGGTGGGCATGAACACGCCGGCACCGTAGGAAGCCTTCATGACGATGGCGTCGTCCGTAAGGGAGTTGAAGTGGCTGTTGCTGACGGTAACGTCCTGGCTGCAGTCGATATTGTAGGCGTCCCGGTTGGTGTCCACGATCAGGTCGTTGACCGTCATGTTCCGGGTGCCCTCGGCAATAATGGCAAAGTGGCCGCCGTTCAGGATGCGGATGCCGTCCAGCACCACGTTTTCGCAGCGCACCAGTGCAATGGCCTTGTTGCCGTACCAGGTGGAGCTGTAGCCCCGGTCGGTGCGGTTTTTGGGGTTGGAGGGGTCGTTGCCGGACAGCACATTGATGAGGGTACCGGTGTCGTCCATGTAGCTGCCGTCGATGAGACCCTCGCCGTAGATCATGATATCGTGCTTGTCAGCGGCGTAGAACAGGCTGTTGGCAAAGTAGGTGTGGCCGTGGTCCTGGAGCCCGGCATAGAGGTTCACTTCCGGCTCATCGTAGTTTCCGCCCTCGCCCACCATGGTCTGGTTGCCATACCAGTCGTACAGGTCTGCCCGGGCAGCCCGGATGATGCCGTTGGCGTCGATGCGGAGGTTGACGCCGCTCTGGAGACGGATGGTGTAGCTCTTAAAGTCACCTGCCGGCACTACCACGGTGCCGCCGCCGGCCTGACTGGCAGCCTGGATGGCGGCGTTGATGGCCTTGGTGTTCTGGACGGGGTCTCCCTCCGACACAGCCCCAAAATCCGTGATGAGGTACAGGCGGCTCTCGTCCAGCAGGACGCTTTTGTCCACGGTGCTGCCGGTGGCCCGGGGGATGTTCAGGGTCTGGAAGCAGTTCTCCTCTGCCGTGTCCTCTGCGGCAAAGGCAGGCAGGCCCATGGCGGCCATGGCGGTGGTCACAGCACTGACCTTCAGAAAGCTGCGGCGCGAGATCTTTTTGGAAAACATAACCAAATTTCCTCCTTTTTTGCATTGCACGATCTGAATCTTGATAGGGTAGATTTAGGCGTTTTTGCATGGCCTGATTGCTCGGTGACCTCATTCTAACGCAAAAGATTTTAGCTATCAAGAGGACTGATAAAATGTCCTGTTTTTTGCAAAAAAGTGAAAACGTATCTGTGCATATTCAACAAGTTCACCTGGGGGATATTGTCGAGCTTGCCGAAAAATGTTCGCAAAAAAACTCGTCCCTAAACTGATATATCACATAGAGACGAGTTATTTCGTATATCTTGTTCTTCAGCTCTCCCGAATCCGCTGGATGAGTTTGGCGTGGCTGCGGAACCGGTCGTACATGGGCTGCACCGCTGCGCGGAAGCGGGCTTTTTCGGCCTCGTCCAGTTCGGTGACGCAGATGCCCCGCTTGCGCATATTCTGCTCTGCGTTCGCCTCCCGCCGCGCCCAGAGCTCGCGCTCTGTCTGTGCGCTCTCCCGGGCGCAGGCACGGATCACCTCTGGGAAGCTTTCGTCCAATGCGGCAAGCTTTTCCATCACCGCCGGGCTGGCCAGCTGCACCTCCGGCACACGGGTGTGCTCGTCCTTCAGGAAAAAGGGCGCTACCTCGTAGTGTCCCATCACCTCGTAGCTGGGCCAGTTGTTCTCTGCCCCGTCGATCTCGGCATTATGCAGGGCGGCATATACCTTGCTGTACACCACCTGCGCCGGCTTTGCGCCTAGTGCGGTGATCATGTCGCTCATCATGTCTGACTCCTGCACCCGGATGGTCAGCCCCTGCAAATCATCCAGCCCGGTCACCTTTTCCCGGGTGTAGAAGCTGCGCACACCGGCGTCGAACCACGAAAGCCCTACTAAGTCCATCCCGTCCAGCATGGCCAGAAACTCATCGCCGATGCTGCCGTCCAGCACCCGCCACATCTGCTGGGCATCGCTGTACAGGTAAGGCAGCTGCAACACGCTGAGCTCCGGCTCGTACTCTGCCAGCTGGCTCAGGGACACGCGGGAAAAATCCACCCCGCCGAACTGCATCTGCTGGATGACGCTCTGCTCTGCGCCCAGCTCTGCCCCGCTGTAAACCAGCACCTTCACCCGGCCGCCCGTGCGCTGCGCCACAAGCTCGGCAAAGGCCTTTGCCGCCTTGCTGGTAGGGTAGTCCTCCGGCTGGTTCTCCGCATAGCGCAGGATGAGCGGCTTCTCCTGCTGCGAAGAAGCAGACTGCGCCGTGCAGCCTGTAACTGCCAGTGCCGGGGCTGCCGCAAGCAGACGCAGCAGCTGACGGCGGGTCACAGCCGCGCCTCCCGGGCTGCCTTTGCCGCTTCCTTCCGGTACTGGGTGGGGGTCATGCCGGTGCCCTTTTTAAAGGCGCGGGCAAAGTAACTGGCGTCCTCGTAGCCCACCATGGAGGCCACCTCCGCTGCGGAGCGGAAGGGGTCGGCCAGCAGCTCCTTGGCGGCGTTGATGCGCAGCTCGGTCAGGCAGTCCAGAAAGTTCATCTTCTGGTATTTTTTGAACTGCGCCGAAAGGTACGCCGGACTGATGTGCAAAATTTCGCTCACGCTGTCCAGCGAGAGGTCTGCCATATAGTTATCTTCCATATACTTGCGCACATGATCCATCACCAGTGCGTTGCGGTCGCTCTCCCCTTCCCCGGCGGGCTCGGTCTCCTGCTCCGGGGCGGTTTCCGGCTCCGGGGCTTCCGCAGCCAGCTCGGCCAAGCGGCGCCCGGCTTCAATTTGCCGGATAGCGCGGCGGATGGCGGCCTCGGTCTCGTCCGGGTCCACCGGCTTCAGCAGATAGTCGCAGGCGCCCAGGTGCACCGCCTCGTGGGCGTACTGGAACAGGCTGTACGCCGTGATGAAGATCACCTTGCACTCCGGCCGCTGCTCCAGCACCGCGCGGGCGGCATCTAGGCCGTTCATGCCCGGCATCTCGATGTCCATCAAAATCAGGTCTGCTTCCCAGAGCACGGCGGTGTCGGCGGCTTTGCGGCCGTTTTCCGCCATCTCCACCGTCACCTCATGCTCGAACCGGCGCATGACGATATCCGCCAGCGCCTCCCGCTCCATCCTCTCATCATCCGCGATCAACAGACGAATCATTCCTCAAATTCCTCCTCATTCTCCACCAGCGGCAGATACAGGATCACCGCAGTTCCCCGCCCCGGCCGGGAGCGCACCACCACCCGGCAGCGGGCATCCAGCAACCGCAGGCGGGCGGCCACGTTATAAATACCGATATGTTCCCAGCGGGGTGCGGGCTGCTCCAATGCCGTGCGCAGCTGCTGCAGCTGCTCCGGCTCAATACCCACACCGTTGTCCAGCACCCGGATGCACAGCAGGCCTTTTTCCCGCAGGGGGATCATGCGGATGCGCACCACGCCGCCCTCTTCCTTGGGGCAGATGCCGTGCTTGAAAGCGTTTTCCACGATAGGCTGCAAGATAAAGGACGGCACCATCGTCTCAGTCAGGTCCAGCGAATCCGAGAATGCCCACTCCATCTGCACCCGGTCGCCAAAGCGCACATGGTAGATGGAGTAGTACTCGTCCACAACGCGCACCTCCCGGGAGAGGGGCACCTGCTCATCGTTGCTCATCAGGCTGTAACGCAGCAGATGGGAAAGCGCCATGATGAGCGCCTGCGTGCGGTAGGCGGACTCTGTGCCCGCCATCTGCTGGATGACGTTCAGGGTGTTGAACAAAAAATGCGGGTCGATCTGGCTGCGCAGCTGCTGTAACCGACTGCGCTCCATGCGGTTCTGCAGTTCCAGCGCCTCGGTCTTTTGGCGATGCAACTCCCGCTCGATCTCGTTTTTCTCCTGTAAGGTGCTCACCTGCTGCGCCATAGAGTGCTTCATGCGGTTGAAGGACTCCGCCAGCTGGCCGATCTCCGGCTGCTTGGGCAGCGGGATGTCCGGGGTATCGAACTGGCTGCGGCTGATAGCGCGGGAGGCCTCGATCATCTGAGACACCGGAGTCAGCAGCTGCATGACCATCAGACCGGAGGCACAGCCCAGCGCCACGCACAGTGCCACCACCACGATCTGCATCATGGCGATCCGTTCGCCCAGCTCCGAGATTTCGGTGTAAGTAGTCTGGGCATCTAGGATCGAGGCTTTCAGCAGTTGCATGGTGTACTGGCTCAGATACCCGCCGCAGACCGAGACCTTGTTGTAGTACAGCTGGGAAGCCTTTGCTTCCTGCCCACTGGAAAGGTAGCCTTCCAGCTCTTCCAGCAGGGTGTTGTAGCTGCCGTAGGTGGTCTCCACCGCGCCGTACAGCACCCACTGCTCATCGCTGACGTTCTGCAAGCCGTCCATATTGGATCGGATGCGCCACAGCCATGCGTTGCTGGTGGAGCAGGCTGCCTGAAGCTTTTCCAGCATTTCCTCAGTCTCGCCGTTCTCCCAGCGGTACGCTTCCAGAATGCTGATGGAGCTTTCCACACCGCCCTGAAAGCGGCTGATGGCGTTAAAGTTGCCCATCTGGTCGTCCTGCACCTGCTGCACCGCCCGTGCCTGATAGCCGTTCAGGGCAAGCTGCAATGCAAAGGCCGCAAAAAATGCTGCCAGACACAGCACCATGCGCTGCTTGAGCGTAACGCTGTGCTTCCAGTTGCGCTTTTCCATGCAAGGCTTCCCCCTTTTTCGTAAGGTGTATCTGAAAACAAAGAAAATGACGAATATTTCGCAAGCACAAGCGGGATTTAAGGCAAACAGCCGCAGGAATCCTTTGTGGATTTCAAGGCTGTTTAACGCAAAATCCAGCTGTGCTTGTAGAAATAGACTAAATTTTCGACTTTTCAGATACACCCCAGATAATATCTTATTTTACCACGCCTTGCGGGCGGTTTGCAAGCCGGATGCACCGCCGCCGATGCATCTTTTGCTTGCTTCTTGCCGGTAAATGTGGTACTATGCCCAAAAAGGAGGGTAACTTTATGACCCAGAATGTTTGCGTTTCCGTTCAGATGGATGAAAAAAGCTTTCACGATTTTGCATCTTTTGACCTGCTGCGCCACAACAAGGGCTGGCAGCGTCCGGCGGTGTTCACCGCCATTCTGCTGGTGTGTGCCGGCATCTGCCTGAGCCAGATCGGCAAGCGGGAGGGTGCCGGGCTGCTGACCGCCGTGCTGGCCATCGTAGCCATCGGTCTGCCCGCCGTATACTTCGGCACCTTCTTTGCCAACCTCTCCAAGCAGATCAAAAAGCTGGGTCTGCCCCGTCCCTTCTACCGGCTGGAACTGGACGCCGCCGGGCTTTCGGTCTGGATGGCCGGTGAGCAGAACAAGACCGAGCCCACCAACCGCTACACTTGGAACACCGTGTACTGCGCCTACCGCACCAAAGAGGCTGTGTACATCTACGTCCAGAAGAATCAGGCCTATCTGCTGAACGAGAGCATGGATGCCGCATGGAGCCTGCTGAGCAGCGCCCTGCCCGCTGCCAGCCTGCACGACTGCCGGAAATAAGGGCACCGTGACGATTTTTCATGCGCTCCGCTTTGCTCTGCGCATGAATAGCGGAAAATTATGGTTCTTTTGAAATCCCGGAGCGTCTGCGGACGCTCCGGGATTCTATTTTTACATAACAATTTTCACAAAACAAAAACCCACGCTGCGGCAAAGCAAAAGCGCAGCGTGGGTCACGGAAATAGCGTTATAAAGTTTTAGCGGGCGAGGGTGTACTTGTGCAGGGTCTTGCGCACTGCGCCGCTACCGGCGTACAGCTCCTTGACCATGCCCTCGATCTTTTCGCCAAGACCGACAGCGTACAGGTCCACGCCGAACACATCGGCACGGCTGTACAGAGCCTTCAGGCAGCTGAAGTCCTGCTCGCCTTCCTTGACCTCCAAGGGGTTGACGATGGCCTGCAGCTCAGCCAGCAGCGGATCGGGAGAGATCTCGAAGGGCTGGCCGTTGTCGTCGATGCCCTTCAGGTAGCGGGCATAGCCTGCCAGCACCAGCGGGATCAGCACGAGGTTGGACTTGTCCAGACCGCGCTCCTCGTAAGCCTTGATGGTCTCGCCGAAGCGGATAGCCAGCTTCTGAGAGGTATCGGTAGCGATACGCTGGGGAGCATCGGGCATAAAGGGGTTGGGCAGACGGCGGTTGATGACAGCGCCGATGAACTCGTAGGGGTTCAGAACGCCGGGGTCAACGACGACGGGCATCGCCTCGATGTAGCCGATCTTCTGGATGAAGCTGCGCAGATCCTCATCAGCCATCTCAGCGGAGATGAGGGTGTAGCCCAGCATGCAGCCGTAGATGGACATGGCGGTGTGCAGGGGGTTGAGGCAGGTGCAGACCTTCATCTTCTCGATCTTATCCACGGTCTCGCGGTCGCAGTACAGCACACCGCCCAGCTCCAGCGGAGGACGGCCGTTGGTGTAGTGATCCTCGATGCACAGGTACTGGGTCTCCTCGGCGTTGACGAAGGGAGCGGTGAAGGTGTGCTTCTCGGTCACGATGGTATAGTTGTCCTCAAAGCCGTCCTTTGCCAGCATTTCCTGCACCTTTGCGTCCGGGCGCGGGGTGATCTTATCGATCATGCTCCAGGGGAAGGTGATCTTGGTCTCGTCCTGCACATAGGCCAGGAACTCAGCGGGCACCAGACCCTGCTCCACCCACTTTGCAGCGTAGGCGTGGACGGCAGTCTTGACCTTATCGCCGTTGTGAGAGCAGTTATCCATGCTCTGCACGGTCAGGGGCAGCTTGCCGGCCTTGAAGCGCTCGTACAGCAGAGCGGTGACCTTGCCCATGGCCAGCACGGGGGTCAGGCCGCGCTCCAAGTCAGCGGGAGCAACGCCGTAGCCCTTCTCGGTGATGGTAAAGGAGATCATCTGCAGGCTGGGGTTCTGGAAGATCTCCACCAGACGTGCCCAGTCGGCGCCGAAGGAATAATCAGCCTTCAGGCTCTCGGTAACGGAAGCGATGACCTTCTTCTCGATCTCGCCGGTGGACTTCAGGCAGACCAGCAGGCTCAGGTTGTCGTAGGGCTGGTAAGCCTTGTCGATGATCTCGTAGTCGAAGCTCTCGGCCACGATGACACCGCGGTCATACTTGCCGCTGTTCAGTGCGTCGTTCAGCACGGCAGCGGGGAAAGCACGGAAGATGTTGCCGGCACCGAAGTGCACCCAAGTGGGCTCGGCGTGGGTCTTGGCCTTGACAGCCTCGATGTCGAATTTGGGCAGCTCGTAGCCCTTTTCTGCCCACTCGGCGGACAGATTGCCGTTTTTGATATCAGACAGCTTCATAATCATCAGCCCTTCTTTTCTTCATCCAGACGGTCCAGCAGATCCCAGATACCCAGCATATACTGGATGCCCAGAGCACGGTCATACTTGCCATAGCCGGGGCGGCAGACGCCAGGGCCTTCCTCCCACAGCTGACGACCGTGGTCGGGACGGATGTAGCCTTCAAAGCCGCAGTCATGGTAAGCGCGCATCACCTCAATGATGCCGGTCTCGCCGCAGCAGTCGCGGTGCGCAGCCTCAGAGAAGTCGCCGTTGGGGAAGTGGTGGATGTTGCGGACGTGGCCGAAGGCAATGCGGTCGCAGTGCTTGCGGATGATCTCGGCACAGTTATTGTTGGGGTTTGCGTTCAGGCTGCCGGTGCACAGGGTCAGGCAGTTGTACGGATCGTCCACCATCTTCAGGAAGCGGTCGATGCTGGGCTCGTCCACCAGCAGGCGGGGCAGGCCGAAGATATCCCAAGGAGGATCGTCCATGTGGATGGCCATCTTGATGTCGCACTCGTGGCAGGTGGGCATCAGAGCCTCGAGGAAGTACTTCAGGTTCTCCCACAGCTTCTCCTTGGTGACAGGGGCGTAAGCCTTGAACAGCTCGTCCAGCTTTGCCATGCGCTCCGGCTCCCAGCCAGGGAAGGTCATGTTGTACTTCTCGGTGAAGGACATGATATACTCAGCCATAGCCTTGTAATCGCCCTTGATTTTGTCCTTCTCGTAAAACAGTGCGGTGGAGCCGTCGCCTACCGGATGGAACAGGTCGGTGCGGGTCCAGTCGAAGATGGGCATAAAGTTGTAGCAGATGACCTTGACGCCGAACTTGGACAGGTTGCGGATGCACTGCTTGTAGTTCTCGATATACTGGTCACGGGTGGGCAGACCGATCTTGATGTCATCGTGGACGTTGACGGACTCGACAACATCCATATCAAAGCCGTAGGCGTGGATCTGGTCTGCAACCTTCTGGATCTCGTCGATTTCCCAGATCTCGCCGGGCATCTTGTTGTGCAGTGCCCAGACGATGCTGGTCACGCCGGGGATCTGCTTGATGTCGCTCAGGGTGACGGGGTCGTTGCCCTCGCCATACCAGCGCCAACCCATTTTCATAGGCATAGAGAAGTTCCTCCTGTCGTTATTTATCTTATGGCACGCGCAGTACGCCTGCACGCTCTTCTTGCTTATATTCTAATATATCAGTTATAAAATAGCAATACGCACAATGCCATTTTTTTGTGTTTATTCTTGTATACTTTACACAAAAATGGCAAAATGCCAGTTTTTTAACAAGGTTTTTGGGCAGTGTGCTGCTCTCCTTCCAAGTTTCTCCTGCTTTTGCGGTTAGCACAGCTTTTCGACCGGTTTGCGCAAAAATATGTCCTGCTTCCGTTAAAAGTCCGTTCTGTGGGACATTTGTCCTGTTATACTGCAATTACACCGAGGGACGGCGGCGTCTCCCGCATCAACTGGAAAAGAGAGGCATACTATGGACGAAAACAACTTTGTGGTAAAGACCATCTTCCACGCCCGCGGCAACTCCGAGGTACTTACCGAAAACTATTTTGCCACCCGGAAGGAGGCAGAGGAATTCTGTGCCCTGACCGACTACGCCATGAAGCTGAACTACGGCGCAGAGCAGCAGCTGGTGACCACCGAGATCGTGGCGCTCTGATCCGCCCGGCGAGCAGCCGGTTGACAATTCCTGTAAAAACCTTTATATTCAAGACACGCAGCGCTCCGCAAAAACCGCCGGGCGCGCCATCTGCTTTTACTTTTATATATAAAGGAGGATCCGCTATGGTTTCACCTGCCAAGTGCATCGCCGGGCGTTCTGTTGCCGATTGGATCGCGGCATATCCCGTGGTCTCTGACCTCTGCGCCCTGAAGGAGACTGCATGGACAAACCCGGACAAACTGCCCTTTGCACAGGCTGCGGCCGCCTGCCCGCTGACCCTTTCCGACATTGAGGACGCCGCCGCACGACTGGAGCGGTTTGCGCCCTATCTTGCCGCCGTCTTTCCCGAGACTGCTGCGACCGGCGGCATCATCGAGTCCCCTGTTCAGCCCATCCCCCGGATGCAGAAGGTGCTGAAGGAGCGCAGCGGCACCCCCATCGCCGGGCAGGTATGGGTCAAGTTGGACAGTCATCTGCCCATTTCCGGCTCCATCAAGGCGCGGGGCGGCATTTACGAGGTGCTGAAAACCGCCGAGGACATTGCCCTGCACAGCGGAATGCTGCATCTGACCGACAACTACGCCGTTCTGGCAGAAGAGCGCTTCCGCAATCTGTTCTCGCAGTATTCCATTGCGGTGGGCTCCACCGGCAATCTGGGGCTTTCCATTGGCATCATGAGCGCAAAGCTGGGCTTTCAGGTCACCGTGCACATGTCCGCTGACGCGCGGCAATGGAAAAAAGGCCTGCTCCGCAGCCGGGGCGTCAAGGTGGTGGAGTACGCCTCTGATTACAGCATCGCCGTGACCGAGGGGCGTAAGCTGGCGGCGGGCGACCCCTACTGCCATTTTGTGGATGACGAAAACTCCAAGACCCTCTTTCTGGGCTATGCTGTGGCTGCACTGCGGCTGAAAAAGCAGCTGGACGCGCAGGGCGTCACCGTGGATGCGGAGCATCCTCTCTTCGCCTATCTGCCCTGCGGCGTGGGCGGCGGCCCCGGCGGTGTGGCCTTTGGCCTGAAGATGCTGTTCGGCGATGCCGCACACTGCTTCTTCGCCGAGCCCACCCACTCCCCCTGCATGATGCTGGGCATGGCTACCGGCGAAAACAACAGCATTTGCGTGCAGGACTTTGGCATCGATAACCGCACCGCCGCCGATGGTCTTGCCGTGGGGCGCGCCTCCGGCTTTGTGGGCGGACTGATGCGTCCCTTTATGAGCGGCTGCTACACCCTGCAGGACGAGCGGATGTATACCCTTCTGGCGCAGCTGGCAGACTCCGAAAATCTTTACCTTGAGCCCAGCGCTCTGGCGGGAATGTACGGCCCGGTGCTCACCCAGCCCGGGCAGCTGCTTGGCGCTTACACCGAAACCGCCCTGCCCGCCGGTGCGCTGGCAAACGCCACCCATCTGGTCTGGGCCACCGGCGGGAATATGGTTCCCCGGGAAGAAATGCAGCGCTACTACGCAAAAGGCAAGGCGCTGGCACAGGGGTGACCGTGTGTCATGTTTCGATTGCCGGTCGCATATTGACATTTTCATAAGCGTACGCTATACTGTACACGAAAGGAGTGATTCTACGATGACCACTACAAATATCACGAATTTCCGTAAGAATGCCTTCGACTATGTAGAGCAGACCATTAAATACAACCAGCCCATCAACATCACCACCAAGGACGGCAATGCCGTGCTGCTGTCTGAAGAAGATTACAGCGGCATCATGGAAACGCTGTATCTGGTCTCTGCACCGGGTATGCGCGAAAAGATTATGGACGGAATCGCCACGCCGCTTGAGGACTGTGTGGACGAAACGGCGGTGGAGTGGTAAATGTACAAGGTCGTTTACACCAAAACCGCCGCAAAGGACGTGCCAAAACTGAGGTCTGCCCATCTGGACGAAAAGGCAAAGGCACTCATTGAAATCATCCGTGTTGATCCTTTCCAAAACCCGCCCCCGTACGAAAAGCTGGTGGGTGATCTGAACGGTGCATACAGCCGCCGCATCAACATCCAGCACCGCCTTGTTTATCAGGTCTATGAAAAAGAGCAGACTGTTAAGATCCTCAGTCTGTGGACGCACTATGAACGATAAATCTAATAGCACTTCTTCGGAAAATCCATCATACGATGAGGATATGCGTGCAGAGTACGATTTTTCTGATGCCAGAAGGAACCCTTATCCGCACGACATACAAAAATAACAAGCAAAAGCCGCCTTTCGTGCCAAACAGCACAAAAAGCGGCTTTTTATCGTCTTATTTCAGGAGCAAAGAGACTTGCGGAAGCTTATTCCGGCAGGTCCTCTTCGTTCTCGAGAGAGTGCCAGACGTTCTGGACGTCATCGTTATCTTCCAGAGAATCCAGCAGCTTGCCCATCTGCTTCAGCTGATCGGGATCGGTCAGGCGGGTGGTGGTCATGGGCACCATGGCCAGATCATCGGACAGGATCTCGTAGCCCTTCTCTTCCAGAGCCTTGACCACAGCGGAGTAGTTCTCGGGGTCGGTGGTGACCTCGGCTGCGTCCTCGCTGGCATCAAAGTCCTCGGCACCGGCATCCAGAGCGTCCATCATGGCCTCGTCGGCGTCCTTGTCCTCCAGAGAGATGTCGATGACACCCTTCTGGCTGAACAGGAAGGCCACACAGCCCATAGCGCCCAGGTTGCCGCCGTTCTTGTCGAAGTAGTGGCGCAGGTCGGCAGCGGTACGGTTGCGGTTGTCGGTCAGGGTCTCCACCATGACAGCCACGCCGCCGGGGCCGTAGCCCTCGTAGGTGATTGCCTCGTACTCGGTCTTGTCGCCGCCCTCAGCCTTCTTGATGATGCGCTGGATGTTGTCGTTGGGCACGCTCATACGCTTTGCCTTGGCGATCAGGTCTGCCAGCTTGCTGTTGGAAGCGGGGTTCGGGCCGCCGTCACGGACGGCAACGCTGATCTCGCGGCCGATCTTGGTAAAGACCTTGGCGCGGGCGCCGTCGGTCTTTTCCTTCTTGCGCTTAATATTGTTCCATTTGCTATGTCCAGACATGGGAAAGAGCCTCCTAAATTTATCGGTATCTCCGCCTGCGGGCAGACGGGCTGTGGTCGCCCGCTTGTGGCAGCACACAAAATCTAACTCTATTATTTTATCACAATCCACCGGCACGTTCAAGCCTGAAAAGCCCGATTTTCGCCCGGATGCGTGTAAATCTGCGGTTTACAGCAGCCGCAGCGCCTTGGGATAGTGGTTTTTCACCCGCCCGCCGGACACCTTGCCGCCGCCCAGCGGCCAGCCGTCCACGGTCACGCAGCACCAGCCGTCCGCTGCCGTGCGGGCTTCCATCTCGCGGCCGGAGAGGTACTCGGTGCAGCGGCAGTCGGCAAGGGTCAGCTGCTCGCAGTTCGTGCACAGGTTGCCAAAGGCCGTGAACAGGTGGTGCTCCGGCACAAAGCGGCCTTTTTGTACGCTGCCCACGAACACCCCGGCCCGCAGCACATGCAGGCCGGTCTGAGGGAAGGGCACCGGCAGCAGCACGCCGCCCCCGTGCACCACGGCGGGACGTCCGACCAGTGCCGGGAAAACCTCCTGCGCGAACTCCTTCCACGCGGCCAGGCTCTGGGCCGGGGTGGTCTCCCCTGCCCCGGCGTCCCGGCTGCGGCTGCGCCCGCCCTGCACGGCGTCCCGGCAGGCGCGACTGTCTGCGCGGCGGGCGCTGCGGGCATCTGCGGCCTTGGC
>OGNQ01001053.1_pt1 | contig 22026 bp, 14 predicted proteins | sample 1573481 | NCBI WGS metagenome assembly OGNQ01 (sample SAMEA2581920, study PRJEB24529) | metagenome | biome: Human gut stool | place: China | collected 2011 | reverse complement strand
ACAGCCATAGCATTTGCAATCTTACTTAATGAGATTGCATCAAAGGGTGGAAAGAAAGTAGTACAGACTATATCATATCTTCCACATTTCCTTTCATGGATCATTGTAACAGGTATTTTACACGATATGCTTTCAGGAACAGGTATTGTAAATGAGTTCCTTGTAAATATGCATATTATAGACCAACCGATAAACTTTTTCGCACATACGGGATATTTCTGGCCGATAGTGGCATTTGCCAATGTATGGAAAGAAACAGGATGGAATGCAATCATATATCTTGCAGCCATTACATCAATAGATCCTTCACTTTACGAAGCAGCATCTATTGATGGAGCGGGACGCTGGGCAAAGATCAAGTACGTAACACTGCCGGGAATCAAACCAACTATCATAATCCTTCTTCTTATGAATGTAGGTAATGTTTTAAATGCAGGATTTGAGATACAGTATCTCTTAGGAAACGGTCTGATACAGAAAGTATCACAGACTATTGATATTTATGTACTTAAATGGGGCATAAGCCAGGGAGATTATGCAATAGGTACTGCAGCAGGTATATTCAAGAGTGTGGTAAGTATAATTCTTATATTTATTGCAAATAAAATTGCCAAACATAATGGTGAAGAGCAGTTGTTTTAAGGAGGTCTTGTACGATGGCAGATATAACAGCAGGCTCTGTAAAGAGCAAAAAGAAAAAGAAGATAAGTATATTTCCAATTGTAAATTGCATCATTATGGTACTGTTTTTGATCATAACGCTTTATCCGGTGCTTAATACACTTGCGATATCGCTTAATGATGGTACAGATGCATTAAGAGGTGGAATTTACCTCTTACCAAGAAAGTTTACCTGGAAGAATTATATAACGGTTTTACAAAAAGATAATCTTATAACAGGAGCATACATTACTGTTGCCAGAACAATAATTGGAACAGTCTTAGCACTGGTGGCAAATGCAATCCTTGCTTTTATAGTCAGCAGAAAAAGATTTTTGTTCAAAAGAGGTTTATCCCTATTTTGGGTTATCACAATGTATGTCAATGGTGGATTAATCCCTACCTTCCTCCTGTACAAGGGACTTGGGCTTACCAATAGTTTTTGGGTTTATGTAGTCCCTGGAATGGTCAGTGCGTTTAACATGCTCGTTATCAGGACCTATATGAATGGAATTCCTGACAGCTTAGAGGAATCAGCGCAGCTTGACGGTGCAGGATATACCACCATTTTTCTGAAGATTTATTCACCTCTCTGCAACCCGGTATATGCGACAGTAGCTTTATTCGTAGCAGTAGGACAGTGGAACTCATGGTTTGATGCAATGCTTTATAACCGTATGAATACAAAGCTTACTACATTACAGTATGAGCTTATGAAGCTTCTTTCAGCTGTAACAAATCAGGGAGGATCAGCAGAAACATTGAAAAATGCTGTAGGCGCAGTTACACCTACCTCAGTTCGTGCCGCAGCAACAATTATAACAATGCTTCCGATCATATGTATTTACCCGTTTTTACAGAAATACTTTGTTACAGGACTTACACTTGGTGGAGTTAAAGAATAAATATTTTTTTACAGGATGCCCGGCAAGATAACTGCCGGGTGTTTTTGTGTAAATGTTTATTTGAAAGGAGAATTTTCTTCAAACCAGGAGCAAAATGAGAAAAATGGTACGTTGGCACTAAATAGTAGTGGATTATTATAAAAAACTGTTGTATAATAAAACTACTTTAAAAACTCAAACAAAAGAAGGGGGATTTTATGAATAGTCAACAGTATAACAGAGCCAATAAACGTGTATTCATGGCGGTAATCATAGTATTTGCATATATAGCATTTACGTTATTTGCAGCAGTTGGGACAAAAGATGCTGATATTACCAGGATAAGTATACAGCTTGTTGCGGCAATAGCAGTAATAGTAATAGCTGTAATTGCATTTATTACAAAAAGAGACAGCAGAACAGGTGCGCTTATACTTGTAAGCGCCATGACAGCAGGATATTTTATTATCGCACTGATCAATTCAACAATCGGTACATGGACATATGCCCTGCCGCTTGTTATTGCAGCGATGATATATCTGGATATAAAGATGATGATGGTGATGAACGCAGTAATAATCATATCCAGCGTCATCAGGCTTGTAATGCAGCTTGGAATAGGGGGTACAGTTCTTCAGAATGATGTGATAGCAGTATTTGTACTTGTACTTGTGGGATATGCGTCAGACAGCATCACGATTCTTCTTACCCATTTCTTCGATGAAAATATGGAAGAAATCAAAGAATCTGCTATGGCACAGGTGGACAGCAATAAGAAGATGGTAATGGTTGCGGAGAATATTTCAAAGCACTTTGACGAGGCTATGACCATGTTAAATGATCTCGATGAGTCTGTTGCGGTGAGCCATAGTTCAATCCAGGAGATAGCAGACAGCACAGAGAGCACTGCGGAGGCTATCCAGAAGCAGGCAGCTATGTGTGTTGATATTCAGGGAAATACAGACAATGCAGAGAGTGGAATCAAGGCTATGATAGATGCCTCACGCCAGACTGATGAGACCGTAAAGCAGGGAGCTGATGTTGTGGAAGAACTCAAGGAGCAGGCACACAACGTGGCAGAGGCAAGCAATGTTACAGTGTCAGTTATCCAGAGTCTTACAGCTAAGGTAGAGGAAGTAAAGAGCTTTGTTGAGTCGATTATCAATATTTCTAACCAGACAAATCTGCTTGCTCTCAATGCTTCAATTGAAGCGGCCAGGGCAGGTGAAGCCGGAAAGGGCTTTGCGGTAGTAGCAGATGAAATCAGACAGCTCTCAGAGCAGACAAAGGATGCATCAGCCAATATTACAGAGATTATAAACAAGCTCAATGAGGACACAAGGCGTGCCAACGAGAGTATCGAGAACTCAGTATCATCGGTAGAGAAGCAGAATGAGCTTATCGACGATACAAGAGACAAGTTTAATGCCATGGGAGAGGCCGTTGAGCTGTTGATGAAGGATATCAATGTGGCTGAGGAGAGTATCAAAAAGATTCTTGATTCAACAACAGTCATATCAGACAATATCACACACCTTTCAGCTACCGGAGAAGAGGTCGCAGCTTCTTCAACAGAGGGACTTCGCATGGCTGATACCACAGTCGAGAGCATGGCAAAGTGCAAGAAGGTACTGGAAAATATCTATATGCTTGCGGATGACCTCAAAAACTCTGTTGAGGAGAATGAGGAAGAGCTTAGTCAGAAATTTGATTTCTAAGAGCAGTAATATGTTTTTTACGGCAGGAGCGCATTTGCTCCTGCCATTTTTATATATTTTTTATGATAAAAATATTTACATTATTGTAATATATGATAAAATATTTCTAACACAATAACACAATGGCTACATAAACAATAGGATATATGGAGGAAGTTATGGACGATAACAATTATATGAACAATGACAACCGGTCGTCAGGCACACCGGACAATACAGGTGTATTCGGTCAGTCTTCAGGAACAGCAAATGGCTCAGACGCATACAGCCAGCCGCAGGACACATACAGTCAGCCGACAGACACATACAGTCAGCCGACAGACACATATAATCAGTCTGTATCCCAGCAGGAAAGTGGGAATGCATATGGACAGTCATCAGACCAGACAGGCAGCACAGACGGATATGTCAATAATCCGGGCAGTGCATATGGTTATGCAAATCAGGGTACATACAATCAGAATCCAAATGCCCAGGGTACATACAACCAGAACACATATGCTCAGGGCTCATTTAATCAGTCAGCTTACGGACAGACGCAGTATGGCCAGCAGCCAAATGGACAGGGTGGCTACAATCAGACCCCATACGGTGGCCCAGCTTACAATCAGCCACAGTATGGAGCTAATCCATACAACCAGCCGCCAAAGAACAGCAATGGCTTTGGTATAGCTTCTCTGGTACTTGGAATCGCATCTATTGTACTGTTTTGTACATGCATCAATTATGTGACAGCTCTGCTTGCTATCATTTTTGGTATTATACATATCATAAAGGGCAACAACAAGGTGTTTGGTATAGTTGGTATAGCAACAGCAGCCATCTCAGTTATAGTCAGCATCATATTCTGGGTTGTGGCAGGCTCAAATGTAAGCACAGATTTTGAAAAGGAGTTCATGAAGGGCTTTGATGAGGGCTATGAGTATTATAATGATGACGATTCCTATGAGGATTACGATTATGATTATGATTCTTATGATTATGATTATCAGAATTTTGATTATGATGGCATTTATTAGAGTTAATTATTATCAAATTATTACAGAATCAATTACATCTTGACAACAGTGGCTTTTCAGTTATATACTTAAACACAGTTAGTAAAAGGCAGTGACGAAGACAGTAGAGATGGCAGGAAAGTCAAAGAGAGCCGGGACAGGTGAGAGCCGGTATGAGTAGAGCCGTTTTGAAAATCACTTCTGAGCCGCAGGCTAAAATCGCCATACAGCGTTGCGAGAGTAGGTTCTGACGTATTCCCTACGTTACAGGGGCGGGTATGCAAGGGTATTTCCCTTAAGTACATTGTAATAGGTGGTATAGACGTATCAGGCACGCGTTCCTAATTACAGGAATGTGTGCCTTTTTTTGTGAATATTCCATAAACCGAAAATCCTAGTGGAGTAAGCCACAAGGAAGCCTCGTAAGAGTCGAATTTGAGGTGCATGTTGGGATGTTCACGAACAATATAGAATAAGGAGAGATAGTCATGTACAACAAAGTTGACACCAATATGAACTTCGTTGAACGCGAGAAGAAGACAGAGCAGTTCTGGAGAGAGAACAATATCTTCAGAAAATCTATGGAAAACAGAAAAGAAGGAGAGACATACACATTCTATGATGGACCTCCTACAGCAAACGGAAAGCCTCACATCGGACATGTTGAGACACGTACCATAAAGGATATGATTCCAAGATTCCAGACCATGAAGGGCAAATATGTGCCACGTAAAGCAGGCTGGGATACACACGGACTTCCTGTTGAGATCGAGGTGGAGAAGCTTCTCGGCCTTGACGGCAAGGATCAGATTGAGAACTACGGACTTGAGCCATTCATCAAGAAATGTAAAGAGTCTGTATGGAAATACAAGGGTATGTGGGAGGATTTCTCCAACACAGTAGGTTTCTGGGCTGATATGGACAATCCATACGTCACATATGACGACAATTTCATTGAGTCAGAGTGGTGGGCTCTCAAGGAAATCTGGAATAAGGGACTTCTTTACAAGGGCTTCAAGATTGTTCCTTACTGTCCTCGTTGTGGAACACCGCTTTCTGCACAGGAGGTGGCACAGGGCTACAAGACAGTTAAAGAAAAATCAGCAGTAGTACGTTTTAAGGTAGTAGGAGAGGATGCATATTTCCTCGCATGGACCACAACTCCATGGACACTTCCAAGCAACGTGGCACTCTGTGTGAACCCTAATGACACATATGTAAAGGTAAAGGCTGTTGATGGCTACACATATTATATGGCAGAGGCACTTGCAGACAAGGTGCTCTCACAGCTTCTTTCAAAAGAGGACGCAGAGGCAGGCAAGAAGGCATATGAGGTGCTTGAGACATACAAAGGAAAGGATCTTGAGTACAAGGAGTATGAGCCGCTTTATGACTGTGCTAAGCAGGTTGCCGATAAGCAGGGCAAGAAGGGCTTTTTCGTGACATGTGACACATATGTTACTATGTCAGACGGTACAGGAATCGTTCATATCGCTCCTGCATTTGGTGAGGATGATGCCAATGTCGGAAGAAATTATGACCTTCCATTTGTACAGTTTGTAAACGACAAGGGAGAGCTTACAGCAGAGACTCCGTTTGCCGGTATGTGGGTAAAGGATGCAGATCCTGAGGTATTAAAGGACTTAAGCGGCAGAAAGCAGCTCTTCGATGCTCCGAAATTTGAGCATGAGTATCCACACTGCTGGAGATGTGACAAGCCTCTTATCTACTATGCAAGAGAGTCATGGTACATCAAGGAGACAGCAGTAAAGGATGATCTTATCAGAAACAACAATACAGTAAACTGGATTCCTGAGTCTATCGGTTCAGGACGTTTCGGAAACTGGCTTGAGAATATACAGGATTGGGCTATCTCACGTAACCGTTACTGGGGCACACCACTCAATATCTGGGAGTGTGAATGCGGACACAGAGAGTGTATCGGAAGCCGTGCAGAGCTCGCCGAAAAAGCAGGAGATCCAAAGGCAGCAGAGGTAGAGCTTCACAGACCATACATCGACGCTGTGACAATCAAGTGTCCTGAGTGTGGCAAGGATATGCACCGTGTACCAGAGGTACTTGACTGCTGGTTTGATTCAGGAGCCATGCCATTTGCACAGCACCACTATCCATTCGAGAACAAGGAAGTATTTGAGAAGCAGTTCCCGGCCAAGTTTATCTCAGAGGCAGTTGACCAGACACGTGGATGGTTCCATTCACTCATGGCTGAGTCTACACTCCTTTTCAACAAGGCTCCTTATGAGAATGTCATCGTGCTTGGACACGTACAGGATGAGAACGGACAGAAGATGTCCAAGTCAAAGGGCAACGCGGTAGATCCGTTTGATGCACTTGAGACATACGGTGCAGATGCCATCAGATGGTATTTCTACACAGCATCAGCTCCATGGATTCCAAAGAAGTTTTCAGGAAAGCTCGTGCTTGAGGGACAGCGTAAGTTTATGGGAACACTCTGGAACACATACGCATTCTTCGTGCTTTATGCAAATATCGACAACTTTGATGCTACAAAATACAGCCTTGAGTATGATAAGCTTGCAGTAATGGACAAGTGGATTCTTTCAAAGCTCAACTCAGCAGTGGCAGGAGTGGATGAGTGCCTGTCAAATTACAAGATTCCGGAGGCGGCAAAGTACCTTCAGGAGTTCGTAGACGACTTAAGTAACTGGTATGTACGCCGCAGCCGTGAGCGTTTCTGGGCAAAGGGCATGGAGCAGGACAAGATAAACGCATACATGACACTTTATACAGCACTTGTCACCATATCAAAGGCGGCAGCACCTATGATTCCTTTCATGACAGAGGATATCTACAGAAATCTTGTCTGCTCTATCGACAAGAGCGCACCGGAGTCAATTCATCTGTGCGACTATCCTGTAGTTGATGAGAAGCTGATTGACAAAAAGCTCGAAGCTGATATGGATGAGGTACTAAAGGTTGTAGTACTCGGACGTGCATGCCGTAACGAGGCAAATATCAAAAACCGTCAGCCAATCGGAAAAATGTTTGTAAAGGCTCCGGAAAAACTGGATGAATTTTATGTGGATATCATCGCAGACGAGCTCAACGTAAAAGAGGTTGAGTTCACTGATGATGTATCACACTACACCACCTACAAATTCAAGCCACAGCTTAGAACAGTGGGTCCTAAGTATGGTAAATACCTTGGCCAGATTAAGGCAGTTTTAGCTGAGCTTGATGGCCATAAGGCCATGGAGGAGCTTAACAGCACCGGCTCTCTCAAGCTTGACAGCATTAGCGATGAAGTTGTATTATCTAAAGAGGATTTACTTATCGAGATGACTCAGATGGAGGGCTATGTGACACAGTCTGACAACAATATAACCGTTGTTCTTGGCACCAACCTCACTCCTGAGCTTATCGAGGAAGGTTTCGTAAGAGAAATCATCAGTAAGATCCAGACAATGCGTAAGGACGCAGGCTTTGAGGTTATGGACCACATCGCTGTGATATACGAGGCAGATGAGAAGCTTTCAAATGTATTTGAAAAGTTTGGTGATGAAATCAAGACCGAGGTTCTTGCCGTATCAATTAAATCAGGCGAACTTAAGGGCTATGAAAAGGATTGGAAGATTAATGGTGAGGCTGTTAAGCTTGCAGTTGAAAAACAATAATCTCTGCACGAGAGGGAGCATTAATTTGCTCCCTTTTAGTGCCATAAGGAGGAATAAAATGAGAGATAATACGTTTAGCAAAAAGGTGTTTATTAAGACTGTATCAGACAATTTAAAAAATAAATATCGTAAGACTATAGATGATGCCACACAGCAGGAACTTTATCAGGCCGTATCAGAGGCCGTAAAGGATGTCATCATGGATGAGTGGATTGCCACACAGAGAGTGATGGACAAGGACGATCCAAAGGTTGTTTACTATATGTCCATGGAGTTTTTGATGGGAAGAGCTCTCGGCAACAACCTTATAAATCTCTCAGCATACAAGGAGGTCAAGGAGGCTCTCAATGAGATTGGTGTGGATATCAATGCTATTGAGGACCAGGAGCCTGATCCGGCACTTGGAAACGGTGGACTCGGAAGACTGGCAGCGTGCTTCATGGATTCACTTGCCACACTCGGATATCCTGCATACGGCTGTGGAATCAGATACAGATATGGTATGTTCAAGCAGCAGATTTCAGACGGCTTCCAGATTGAGGTGCCTGACAACTGGCTCAAGGACGGATATCCATTCGAGCTTCGTCGTCCGGAGTACTGCTATGAGGTCAAGTTTGGAGGATATGTGCAGGAGAGCACAGATGAAAACGGAGAGCTTCATTTCGAGCAGAAGGACTATCAGTCGGTGCTTGCAGTGCCTTATGATATGCCTATAGTCGGTTATGACAACAATGTGGTCAATTCTCTCATGATATGGGATGCAGAGCCAAAAAACGGCTTCTCGCTCGAGTCCTTTGACCAGGGTGACTACGACAAGGCAGTGGAGCAGGAAAATCTTGCAAGAAACCTTGTTGAGGTGCTCTATCCAAACGATAACCATGTAAAGGGCAAGGAGCTTCGCTTAAAGCAGCAGTATTTCTTTGTATCAGCAAGCATCCAGCGTGCACTTGCAAGGTTTAAAAAGCATCACAGCGATTTAAAAGATCTTCCGAATAAGGTCGTTTTCCAGATGAACGATACTCACCCTACAGTTGCAGTCGCAGAGCTTATGAGAATCCTTGTGGACGAGGAACATCTGTCATGGGATGATGCATGGGATATCACTACAAGATGTGTAGCCTACACTAACCATACAATCATGGCTGAGGCGCTTGAGAAGTGGCCAATTGAGATATTCCAGAGACTGCTTCCTCGTGTATACCAGATTGTTGACGAGATAAACAGAAGATTTGTGATGCAGATTAATGAGAGATATCCTGGCAATGAGGACAAGGTAAGAAAGATGGCTATCCTCTATGACGGACAGGTCAAGATGGCAAATATGGCTATCGTTGCAGGCTATTCTGTAAACGGTGTTGCAAAGCTTCACACAGAGATACTTAAGAATCAGGAGCTTCATGATTTCTATGAGATGTTCCCTGAGAAGTTCAATAACAAGACAAACGGAATCACACAGCGTAGATTCTTAGCACATGCAAATCCACTCCTTGCAGACTGGGCAACAAAAAAGGTAGGAGCCGGCTGGATTACAGATCTTACAATGCTTTCAAAGCTCAAGGCTTATGCGGACAGCCCTGTTGCACAGCAGGAGTTTGCTGAGATTAAGAGAGCAAACAAGGTGCGTTTAGCAAAGTATATCAAGGAGCACAATGGTATTGATGTAAATCCGGATTCTATCTTTGATGTGCAGGTTAAGAGACTTCACGAGTACAAGAGACAGCTCATGAACATCCTTCATGTGATGTATCTGTACAACAAGATTAAGGAAAATCCGTCTATGGATTTCTATCCTAGAACATTCATTTTTGGAGCAAAGGCAGCAGCAGGCTACAGAAATGCAAAGAAAACAATAAAGCTCATCAACAGTGTGGCTGATGTGATAAATAACGATGCTTCTATTGGCGGCAAGCTCAAGGTAGTATTTATCGAGGATTACAAGGTATCCAATGCCGAGATTATTTTTGCGGCAGCAGATGTCAGCGAGCAGATTTCCACAGCAAGCAAGGAGGCATCCGGAACAGGAAACATGAAGTTTATGCTCAATGGAGCGCTCACTATCGGAACTATGGATGGTGCCAATGTCGAGATGTTCGATGAGGTAGGGGCTGACAACATGTTTATCTTTGGAATGAGCTCTGATGAGGTCATCTCACACGAGAACAGACATGACTACAATCCTGTTGATGTATATAATAACGATGCCGAGCTAAGAAAGGTAGTAAACCAGCTTGTAGACGGCACATATTCACCAAATGACCATGAGCTTTTCAGGGAGCTTTACAACTCACTGCTCAATCCACAGCAGGGACAGGTGGCTGACCGCTACTTTATCCTCGCAGACTTCCGCTCATATGCAAATGCACAGCAGAAGATTAATGATTATTACAAGAACAAGAGCGCATGGAGAAAGAGTGCACTGCTCAATATCGCACATGTAGGAAAGTTCTCTTCAGACAGAACAATCCAGGAATATGTGGACGATATCTGGCATCTTGACAGAATTACCGTAAATATGGCAGGAGTATAGGATTTTGGAAAAAGTTATCGCAAAGTCTGGTATCAGTGGAAGCACGCTTAAGCTTATAGCCATTTTTACCATGCTTATAGACCATATTGCGGCAACGGTTATTCTTCAGATGATAAATAACGGGATAGGTGGACAAACGCTTATTGATATCTACTGGGTCATGCGTTCTATAGGGCGCATGGCCTTTCCTGTTTTCTGCTTCCTGCTTGTGGAGGGCTTCAAATATACACACAGCAGGGAAAAATATGCTGCGAGGATGTTTATATTCGCGCTTATCTCTGAGATACCGTTTGACCTTGCAATAAACAATACAGTGCTCGAATTTAAGAGCAACAATGTGTTTTTTACACTGCTTTTAGGCTTGCTTGCCATCACAGTGCTTGATTGGCTTAAGTCGGTCGATAAAATAGAAAAGGCATCCTCTGCAGTCAAGTGGTTTTTTGTCACACTGATCAGGTGTATAGTAATGGTATCAGTAGTGCTTGTTATGATGATTATTGCAGAGTTTGTGCTTTGCTGTGATTATGGTGCGGCGGGTGTAGGGTGCATTGTCATGATGTACCTGCTTTCTTCAAACCGAGATGTTGCATTTGCCGTGGCAGTCATACTGCTTGGACTTTTCTCAGGTACCATAGAGTTTTTTGCACTTTTTATGCTTATACCGCTTCGCTATTACAATGGAAAAAGAGGCATTTCACTAAAATATGTCTTTTACGCCTTTTACCCGGTGCATCTTTTTGTACTGTACCTGATATGCAGGCTTGCTATGGCTGCTGTTCACACCTAAAAGAGTGACAGACAACGATTAAAATGGGGGAATAGATGAAAAAGCTTTTAAAAATCATACCGGCACTTGTGTTTGCTGCCTGTTGCTTTATGTTCGCTGCAAAATGCTTAAAGGCAGGAGGGTTTACAGGTGCTATAGCTGATTTTCCTACAGCTATACACAGGGCAGTAAAGGGGCAAATGCAGACCACAACAGACTATTTAAACGGCGAACAGACAGAGTACGATGAGTCAGTATTTACAGGGGAATATCACTACTACTACGAGAAGCTGTCAGATGATGACAAGCTTATTTACAGGCAGATTTATGCGATGATGCAAAAGCGCATGGATGGAATTTCGTTAAATACTACAGACACTGACAACGTAAGCCGTATACAGCAGTTTGTGCTGCTGGACAATCCACAGTTTTTCTACATAGAAAAGAGTCAGTATACTGTGAGAAACAGCATCATTTTTTCGCCTGTATACAATATGTCTGAGTCTGATATCGACAACGCAATAAGTACGATTTCAGGCTATGTGTCAGCCTGTATGGCAGGTATCGATGAAGGTGCATCGGATTATGACAAGGCTGTGCATTTCTATGAATATGTGATAGAGCATGCCGAGTATGAGGAAAATTCTCCTCACAACCAGGATATGTACTCAGCAGTGCTTGGAAGGACGGTCTGTCAGGGCTATGCGATGATGTTTAAGTATCTGTGTGACCGGGCCGGTATCAGCTCACTTATTGTGACAGGCACCACATCTGATGCAAACCACGCCTGGAATATGGTATATCTGGACGGTGCGTGGTGTGCAGTGGACTGTACCTACGGTGATGGTGATTATCTGGGAAAGGGCATATCATACAGCTGGTTCGGAGTGCCGCTTGATGTGGTAAAGCTTACACGTACATTGGACAATGAGGATATGCTGCCGCAGGAAGCGTCAGTGGAGGATGACTATTATTACAGGAATGGGCTGTATTTTACATCCTACGACCTTAAAGTCTTACAGGGCATGACAACGTCATCTAACTATATCATGTTAAAGTTAGGGAACAGAGAGCGATATGATACTGCAAGTAACAGTCTTTTCGAGAAGGGTGACTACAAATATCTGATTCCGACAGCAAGAGGCGGCACTATCACATATATGCAGGAGCCTAATTCGCTTGCAGTGTTTATACACATAGAGTTGGGAAGCTGATACAAAAATAAAGAAAGAGGAATCCAAATGTCATTTTGTCATCTTCACACCCATACCGAGTACAGCCTGCTCGATGGGTCAAACAAGATAAAAGAATATGTAAAGCGCGTCAAGGAGCTTGGCATGAACTCTGCCGCAATCACAGACCATGGCAATATGTACGGTGTGGTGGAGTTTTACAAGACGGCAAAGGCAAATGATATCAATCCGGTCATAGGCTGCGAGGTATATGTGGCACCAAATTCGCGCTTTGACAGGGAGACAAGCCACGGTGATGACAGGTATTATCATCTGATTCTGCTTGCTGAAAATAATACAGGCTATGCCAATCTCATGAAGATAGTGTCAATAGGGTTCACAGAGGGCTATTATTACAGGCCGAGAGTGGATTTTGAGACGCTTGAGAGATATCACGAGGGGCTTATATGCCTGTCTGCCTGTCTGGCAGGAGAAATTCCCAGATACATCGTCAGAGGCTTTTATGACGAGGCGAAGGAGATTGCAAGGAAGTATCAGGACTGCTTTGGAAAAGACAACTTCTTCCTTGAGCTGCAGGACCATGGCATTGATGACCAGAAGCTTGTGAATCAGCAGCTTCTTAGGATGAGCAAGGAGCTTGAAATAGGGTTAGTGTGTACTAATGATGTGCACTACACATACGAGTCCGATGCGGAGGCACATGATGTGCTTTTGTGCATCCAGACCGGGAAAAAGGTGTCTGACGAGGACAGGATGCGCTATGATGGCGGACAGTTTTTCGTAAAGAGCGAAGAGCAGATGAGAGCGCTTTTCCCATATGCCATAGAGGCTATTGAGAATACGCAGAAAATTGCCGACAGATGCAATGTGACACTTGAGTTTGGCAATTACAAGATTCCAAAGTATGAGGTGCCAGAGGGCTATGATAGTGCCGAAGCCTTCCTTACAGAGCTTTGCGAGAAGGGCTTTAGGGAGAAATACATAGGCTGTGGCGAGTACAGTGCTGATGAGCTTAAAAAGATACATGCAGATATGGACTATGAGCTTGGTATCATAAAGACAATGGGCTTTATAGAGTATATCCTTATCGTGTGGGATTATATCAACTGGTGCCGCACGCACGACTGCTGGGTAGGCCCGGGACGAGGCTCAGCGGCGGGAAGCAGGGTGTGCTATTGTACCGGAATCACAGATATTGATCCGGTTAAATACAATCTGCTTTTTGAAAGATTTCTTAACCCAGAGCGAGTTTCCATGCCTGATATCGATGTGGATTTCGAGTATGCGGAGAGATATCGCGCCATAGAGTATGTTCAGCAGAAGTACGGACACGATTCTGTAACACAGATAGTCACCTTTGGTACGATGGCGGCAAGAGGTGTCATAAAATCAGTCGGAAAGGCGCTGGATTTCCCATATGCAGAGACTGACAGGCTTGCAAAGATGGTGCCTCAGGAGCTTAATATCACGATTGACAAGGCTCTTCAGATGAACCCGGAGTTTAAGGGCATTTACGACAGTGATGCGAGAGTGCATGAAATGATAGATATGGCAAAAAGGCTTGAGGGACTGCCAAACCACACGTCCGTGCATGCAGCAGGTGTGGTAATCTATCCGGGTGTGGCGAGCGATTATGTGCCTCTTGGAAGGGCAAACGACGGAAGCCCTACCGCAGAGTACAACATGGTACAGCTCGAGGAGCTTGGCCTTTTAAAGATGGATTTTCTGGGGCTTCGTACACTCACGGTGCTAAAGGATTCTGTGAAGAATATCAAGGCATCAAGGGGCATTGATGTGGATATTGACCATATTGATTTCAACGATAAGGGCACACTTGACTTTATCGGAACAGGAAAGACGGAAGGGGTATTCCAGCTGGAGTCTGCCGGTATGCAAAGCTTCATGAAGGAACTCAGTCCACAGAGCTTTGAGGACATCGTGGCCGGTATTTCGCTTTACCGTCCAGGTCCTATGGATTTCATTCCCAACTATATAAAGGGCAAGAACAATCCAAAGGAGATAAGCTATGTGACACCTGAGCTTGAGAGTATTTTAGAGCCGACCTACGGCTGTATAGTATACCAGGAACAGGTCATGCAGATAGTGCAGAAGCTCGCAGGCTATACAATGGGTCAGGCGGACAACATCCGCCGTGCCATGAGTAAGAAGAAGCAGTATGTCATTGACGCAGAGCGCCAGAGCTTTGTGTACGGAGACGAGGAGCGCGGTATAAAGGGCTGTGTGGCAAACGGCATAGATGAAAAGGCTGCCAACAGCATATACGATTCGATGGTTGATTTTGCTAAGTATGCGTTCAACAAATCACATGCAGCCGCGTATGCAAAAATCAGTGTTCAGACTGCATGGCTCAAAAATTACTATCCGGTCGAATTTATGGCGGCGCTCATGACTTCTGTTATAGACAATTCAGCCAAGGCGGCGCAGTATCTTTACAGCTGTCGTGATATGGGTATTAAGGTGCTTCCGCCGGATATCAACTGTGGACAGGGCGAGTTTACCGCAGAGGGTGACCATGTCAGATATGGCATGTACGCCATCAAATCTTTAGGCAGGCCGGTAATAGACCAGATAATCGAGGAGCGGGAAAGTGGCGGCAGATACCGCACACTCTCTGATTTTATCGAGAGAACCTGCCAGAAGGAGCTTATCAACAAGCGTGCGATTGAGAATCTGATAAAGGCGGGAGCCTGCGATTCGCTCGACGGCACGAGAAAGCAGATGGCAATGGTGTATGCATCGATTGTGGACAGGGTGCAGCATGACAAAAAGTCAACAATGGCTGGGCAGATGAGTCTGTTTGACCTGGTCTCAGATGAGGATAGGCAGTCATTTGAGCTTAAGTATCCAAATGTTGGTGAATATGACGCTGAGGAAGCCCTGGCCTATGAAAAAGAGGTGCTTGGCATCTATTTAAGCGGACACCCTCTGGAAAAATATGCAGCTACCCTAAAGAAAAACATCACAGCAAATGCGATAGATTTTGTGCTTGAAGAGGAGAGCGGTGCCGTAAAGATAGAGGACAATGCGCACGTGGTAATCGGAGGCATGATAGCTGCAAAGACGATTAAGTTTACCAAGTACAATCAGGCCATGGCTTTTATCACGATAGAGGACCTGACAGGAACTGTTGAGGTAATTATTTTTCCGAGAGATTACGAGCGCTACCAGAGATATTTACAGGACGATGCTAAAATATTTGTTATCGGACATGCGACAGTTGAGGATGAGCAGAACGGCAAGATAATCTGCGAGAAAATCATACCGTTTGATGAGCTTCCGAAGCAGCTATGGCTCAGATTTGATACGATGGAGGACTATAAGAAAAATGAGAGCAGGCTTCTTGAGACAATCCGTGAATCTGACGGAGGAGATGAAGTCATAATTTACATCGCAGATACAAAGCAGATGAAAAAACTTGGCAGAAATTATTCCGTAAATGCAAATAATGAGCTCATGGAGCAGCTTTTGCAATTTTTAGACAAAGAAAATGCGAAAATTGTTGAAAAGAATATTGAAAAAATGTGCTAAAACAAGTACAATAGATTGGGATTAGAATAAATGATAATTTTTTAACATATGGAGGTTATACCAATGGCAAAAGAGATTAACACAATAGGTGTACTTACAAGTGGTGGTGACGCACCGGGAATGAACGCAGCAATTCGTGCCGTTGTTCGTCAGGCTCTCTCAAAGGGCAAGAAGGTTAAAGGAATCAAGAGAGGATACGCAGGTCTGTTAAATGAAGAAATCGTGGATATGGATTCAAAGAGCGTTTCAGACACAATCTCACGCGGTGGTACAATCTTACAGACAGCCAGATGTAAGGAGTTCGTTACAGCAGAGGGACAGCAGAAGGGTGCTGAAATCTGTAAGAAGCATGGTATCGATGCTATCGTAGTTATCGGTGGTGACGGATCTTTCCAGGGTGCGCAGAAACTTGCAGCACTTGGCATCAATACAATCGGTCTTCCGGGAACAATCGACCTTGATATCGCATGTACAGATTACACAATCGGTTTTGATACAGCCTGCAACACAGCTATGGAGGCTATTGACAAGGTACGTGATACATCTACGTCACACGAGAGATGCTCAATAATTGAGGTTATGGGACGTGGAGCAGGATACATTGCATTATGGTGTGGTCTTGCAAACGGCGCTGAGGAAGTATTACTTCCTGAGAAGTATGACAACAACCTTGAGGCACTCATCGAGAGAGTAGCTCACGCAAGAGAGCTCGGCAAGCAGCATTACATCATCATCAATGCTGAGGGCGTAGGACATTCACAGGAGATGGCTAAGGAAATCGAGGCTGCTACAGGCATCGAGACTCGAGCAACTATCCTTGGACATATGCAAAGAGGTGGAAGCCCTTCATGTAAGGACCGTGTATATGCTACAATCATGGGCGCTATGGCAGTTGATTTACTCTGCGAGGGCAAGTCAAACAGAGTTATTGCCCACAAGGATGGCAATTTCGTAGATTTCGATATCGACGAGGCACTTGCTATGAAGAAGAGTGTAGACGAGTACATGTACGATATCTCTAAATCTCTGGTTTAGTATCTAATATAGTTACGATAAATATGAATGCCCTTGTATCCGGCACATCAAATGCAGGTAATTGCGTGCATGTGCCGGTGCAGGGGCATTTATGCATTCGGAGAAAGACGAATGTTAATCATAAATGAGGGGCAAAATACTTTTTGACCCTCATATCATCAATATAGAAAGAGAAGAAAATGATTACAAGTGCATCAAACAAAAGCATAAAAAATGTGCAGGCTCTTTTAAGCAAGGCAAAGGAGCGGAAAAAGCAGGGCGTATTCGTGGTTGAGGGTCCAAAGATGAGCTTTGAGGCGCCATATGACTGGGTAAGTGCCGTATATATGTCTGAGTCATTTTTTAATGATGACAGGTTTAAGGAAGAGAAGAAGCGTTTCCTTGACAAAACAGAAATAGTGAGTGACCCGGTGTTTAAGAGCATGTCTGACACGCAGACTCCGCAGGGTGTGCTTGCTATAGTAAAGATGCCGCACTATGAGATAGATGAACTTTTTAAGGGCGACAAGACAGAGCTTCTTGTGCTTGAGAGTATACAGGATCCGGGAAACTTAGGCACTATGATCCGTACCGGTGAGGGCGCAGGTGTAAGCGGTATTATAATGAATCGCACAACAGTGGACATTTTTAATCCAAAGACTGTGCGCTCAACCATGGGCTCACTCTACCGTGTGCCGTTTTACATTACAGATGACCTTCCGGAGACTATAGAGTATGCAAAGTCAAAGGGAGTTTCTCTCTACGCAGCTCATTTAAAGGGTAAGTGCTCTTATGACAGACCGGACTACACCGGAGCCTGTGGCTTTATGATAGGAAATGAGGGCAATGGATTATCAGATGAGATAGCTGACATGGCGGACACATATATCCGCATCCCTATGGAGGGAGCTGTGGAGTCGCTTAATGCCGCAATATCAGCCACTTTGCTCATGTATGAGTGCAATCGTCAGAGAAGACTTTTGGGAGAATAATATGCGTATTTGGTTTAAGATTTATACTGACACGCATCTGATGCGTGATATTACAATAGAAAATGACAGTGACGACACACGTACACACAAGATTTTTAAGTCTCTTGAGGATGCCTGCCTTGCATTTGACCTGGGAAAGCCCATCTGGCTTGACAGCAATGTAAGTGATTTCAAGAGGCATGGAAAGACTCGCTTTACGAAGGATAATTTCGTGGAGGATATCGACTTTGATTTTCTCGAGATGCACATCATCGAGGAGGATTGATGTCTTATTTGAATAAAAAATATATAAAGAATGGGTATAATTTGCCAATTATGCGAATATATATGCTATAATTGATTAAAAGAGTCTGATAAACATACAGGCGAATAGATCACAGGGAGGTTTTTAATGGAACAAGAGTTTGCGGAGGGCATTGATAGCTGGGAGACTATGATGTTTTTATACAATTCTGCACTGAAAGAGGTCAATACGAAGCTCGAGATACTAAATGACGAGTTCGTTCACATACATAATTACAATCCGATAGAGTACATAAAGTCGCGTATCAAGACTCCTGAAAGCATAGTTAAGAAGCTCAAAAAGGGTGGCTACGAGAGCACCATAGAGAATATGGTCACATATGTAAAGGACATAGCGGGCATCAGAATCGTGTGCTCGTTCACATCTGATATATACCGGCTTGCTGAGATGATTGGCAGGCAGAATGATTTGACCGTCATATCGGTAAAGGACTATATGAAGCATCCGAAGGCGAGCGGCTACAAGAGCTACCACATGATTGTTTCGGTGCCTATTTTCCTTTCAAACAAGGTGGAAGATACAAAGGTTGAGATACAGATTCGTACAATAGCTATGGATTTCTGGGCAAGCCTTGAGCACAAGATATATTACAAGTTCGAGGGCAATGCACCTGAGTATATCAGCCGCGATCTGCGCGAGTGTGCAGGTATCGTAGGACAGCTTGATGCAAAGATGCTTTCGCTCAATGAGGCAATCCTTGAGGCCAAGGAGAAGCAGGAGCATGAGAGGGAGGAGAAAATACGAGAAGATGAACATCATTAATGTCGAAAATATAACAAAGTCATATACTGGAAGGAAGCTTTTTTCTAAAGCTTCCTTTTATGTGCAGGAAAACGAAAAAATCGGTATCATAGGTATAAATGGTACAGGAAAGTCTACACTTTTAAAGATTGTGGCTGGTGATGAAGAGCCGGATGAGGGAACTGTCACCACAGCAAATCATATAGTGATAAACTATCTGCCGCAGAATCCGGAGTTTGACCCTGACGAGACAGCACTTGAACATGTGATGAGCCGTGTGGTTACTTCGCAGCTGGATGAGGACATGCGCTGGAGTATAGAAAGTGATGCAAAGTCACTTCTTATGAAGCTTGATATTACAGATATGACGCAAAAGACCGGTGAGCTCTCAGGAGGACAGAGAAAGAGGCTTGCGCTTGCAACAGTTGTACTTAAGCCGTGTGATGTACTCATATTGGACGAGCCGACCAACCACTTAGACTACGAGATGGTGGAGTGGCTTGAGGATTATCTGCGCCGTTTCAGGGGTGCAATCATTATGATCACGCATGACCGCTATTTTCTAGACAGTGTCTGCAATAGAATCGTGGAGGTGGACAAGGGACAGACCTATAGCTATGATACAAACTACTCGGGCTTTCTTGAGCTTAAGGCAGCCAGGGAGGAGAGCGAGAGGGCAAGTGAGCGCAAGCGTCAGTCCATCCTTAGAAAAGAAATAGAGTGGATGCAGCGCGGAGCAAGAGCTCGTTCCACAAAGCAGAAGGCACACATCCAAAGATATGAGGCTCTGCGAGACCAGAAAGGACCACAGACAGACGCAAGGGTTGAGCTTTCATCGGTTTCATCGCGTATGGGAAGGACAACCATAGAGCTTCATGATATTTCAAAGGCGTACGGAGATATCGTCTGTGTAAAGGATTTTACGTATATTTTCCTGAAAAATGACCGTATCGGTTTTGTAGGCAAAAACGGCTGTGGAAAGTCCACACTCATGAAGATAATCGCCGGTTTTATCGAGCCTGATTCAGGTGAGGTAGAGATAGGACAGACGATAAAGATAGGATATTTCGGTCAGGAAGTGGATATAGAGCCTGAGCTTCGAGTGATAGACTATGTGAAAGAAGCTGCAGAGTTTGTGCGCACGGCAGACGGACTTGTGTCAGCATCTGCCATGCTCGAGCGGTTTTTATTCCCACCGGAGCAGCAGTACAGCCCGGTAGGCAAGCTCTCGGGTGGAGAGAAGAGAAGACTCTATCTGCTTCGTGTGCTGATGAGCGCACCGAATGTACTGATACTTGACGAGCCGACCAATGACCTGGATGTCGAGACACTGGCTATTTTAGAGGATTATCTGGATGGCTATGACGGAATAGTCATCACGGTATCCCATGACCGGTATTTCCTTGACCGTATCGCAAAGCGGATTTTTGCATTTGAACAGGGAAACATAAGACAGTATGAGGGTGGTTATACGGATTATCTTGCCAAGCGGCCGGAGGATGAGACAGCAGTGGGAAATGCAGGCACAGAGACTTCCGGGAAGAAAGCAGACCAGACGGAAAACGCAGATGCCACAGAGAATGCCGAAAAGAAGGATTCCAGGGCGACCTGGAAGAGCGGCAGGAAGTTGAAATTTACCTGGCAGGAGCAGAAGGATTATGAGACCATTGAGGACGATATTGCAGCTTTGGAAGCAAAGTTAGAAGAACTGGATGAGAAGATGGGAAGCTTTGCCAGTGATTTTGTAAAGTTAAATGAGCTGACCCAGGAGAAGATAAAAGTGGAAGATGAATTAGAGCATAAGATGGAACGCTGGGAGTATTTAGAAGAACTGAATGCCAGGATAAAGGCTCAGGACAAGTAGGAGATAAGGCTATGGAGAAGGAAAAAAACAGTAAGAATATTATGGATTATGCAACGGTTACACTCTTAGATGCAGAGAATGCCATTGAAATCATCGACCAGACAAAGCTGCCGGGAACGATAGAACTGATCCGGTTAAAGAGTGCACAGGAAATCTGGGATGCCATTTATTTATTAAAAGTCCGTGGCGCACCGGCAATTGGTGTAGCAGCAGGCTTTGGCATTTATCTTCTGGCAAAAGAAATTGAAACAGAGGATTATGAAGTCTTTTATGAAACTTTTCAGAAACAGAAAGAATATCTGAATTCTTCCCGCCCGACCGCAGTCAATCTTTCCTGGGCATTAAACCGGATGGAGAGGGTCTGCATTGCAAATAAAAATAAGCCGGTTGCAGAGATAAAAGAATTGCTTCATAAAGAAGCCATTGAGATTCAGGAAGAAGATATCCGGGTCTGCAAAAGTATCGGAGAACACGGGCTGACATTGGTGAAGCCGGGTGATGGTATTTTGACCCATTGCAATGCCGGACAGCTTGCCACCAGTAAATATGGAACTGCTACAGCACCGATTTATCTGGGGGAGGAAAGAGGTTATCATTTTCATGTATTTGCAGATGAGACAAGACCTCTTTTGCAGGGGGCGAGACTTACTTCTTTTGAACTGCATGCAGCAGGGGTGGATGTGACCCTGATTTGTGATAATATGTCTGGCACCGTTATGAAACAGGGACTGGTACAGGCAGTATTTGTAGGCTGCGACCGGGTGGCAGCCAATGGAGACACCGCAAATAAAATCGGAACCTCCGTTGTGGCAACGGTAGCAAAGCGGTATCATGTACCTTTTTATGTCTGTGCACCGACCTCTACCATTGACTTAAATACAGCAACCGGAGATGATATCTGCATTGAAGAGCGTCCGGCAGAGGAAGTGACGGAGATGTGGTATCAGGAGCGGATGGCACCGGAAGGCGTCAAAGTATACAATCCGGCATTTGATGTGACAGATCACGATTTAATAAGCGGAATTGTAACAGAGTATGGAATCGCAAGAGAGCCATATACGGAGAGCTTAAAAGAAATCCTTTCGAAGAGAAATGCATAAGGTATCAATTTTTGTGCAAACTGATATCTTGAAAAGTATCTATCGGTAAGGTATGATAGT
>OGNQ01001048.1_pt1 | contig 22061 bp, 25 predicted proteins | sample 1573481 | NCBI WGS metagenome assembly OGNQ01 (sample SAMEA2581920, study PRJEB24529) | metagenome | biome: Human gut stool | place: China | collected 2011 | reverse complement strand
ATGACGCAGCAGCTGCGGCGGCAGGAGCACACGATGGGCATCGCGGCGGATATCCTGTCGCGGGTGATGGGCTACCGCAACGGCGAGGGTGCGGACCATGGGCGGCACGTGGAGCAGATCACGCAGCGGCTGCTGCAGAGAATGCTGGAACGCACGGATAAATACGGCCTGACCCTGCAGGACTGCCGGCGGGTCGCCGCGGCGGCTCTGTTCCACGACATCGGAAAGATGGGCGTGCCGGATGCCCTGCTGCGAAAGCCCGGCCCCCTGACGCCGGAGGAGTTTGACGAGATCAAGAAGCATACCCTGATCGGCGAGGACCTGATGCGGGGCATGAAGGAGATGGAAAGCGAGCCATTGGTGGAGGCTGCGGCGGAGATCTGCCGCTGGCACCACGAACGGGTGGACGGCAGAGGCTATCCCGACGGGCTGAAGGGTGACGAGATACCGATGACCGTGCAGGCGGTGGGTCTGGCGGACGTCTATGACGCGCTGGTGAGCCAGCGGGTGTACAAGCCGGCGTATACCCACGCGGAGGCGTTGGCTATGATACGGCGCGGCGCGTGCGGCGCGTTCGATCCGCTGCTGGTGGACTGCCTGGAGGACATACAGGGTGCGCTGTGCCGTGAGGTATACGGCCTGAGAGGTAAGGAATGAGCAGGACAAAAAGATTGCTGGCGGTGCTGCTGGCGCTGTGCGGCGCGGTGCTGTGCGGCTGCGGACGGCAGGAGACAGAAACGGAAGAACTGCCGGTGCTGGTCATTGGCAGCGACAACTATGAGCCGTATTTCTATTTGGATGAAGATGGCGCCTATGCGGGTATCGACGTGGAGCTTGCCAGGGCGGCCTGCGAGCGCTTGGGGTGGACGCCGGATTTCCGGCAGATCTTCTGGCAGGAGAAGGACCAGCTGCTTGCGGACGGAGAGGTGGACTGCCTGTGGGGCAGCTTCTCCATGACCGGGCGGGAGGATCGCTACAACTGGGCGGGGCCGTATATGTACAGCCGGCAGGTGGTCATCGTGCAGGCCGACAGCGATATCTGCACACTGGCCGACCTGAATGATAAGCGTATTGCCGTGCAGATATCCACTAAGCCGGAGGAGCTGCTGCTGACACACCAGGTACCCGGCGTAGAGCAGGTGAAAAATGTATACAGCCTTGCCAATGTGAATGACGTGTTCTCCGCGCTGGATAAGGGCTATGTGGACGCCTGCGCCGGCCACGAGACGGCATACCGCAGCTTTATGGGCGGGCGTGCCGGGCAGTATCGTGTGCTGGACCAGGAGCTGCTGCGAGTGGGCCTGGGCGTGGCGTTCTATAAGGAGGACGATATCGGCCGCGCTGAGGCATTGAGCGATGTGCTGCGGGAACTGAAGGAGGACGGCACCGCTGCCGGGATACTGGAACGGTACGGCGTGGACGCGCAGGCGGCGCTGACGGAGTGACGGCAATGAGGAAAAAGAGGCGAACCAACAAGACCATCTACATCGGCATAGCCATCGCCATCGCCGGGCTGCTGTCGCTGCTGGGTGTGGCGCTGATCGGAGCGAACAGCGCCATACATACCGCGGAGCGCACCGCGGAGCGCACGCTGCAATACCTGCGGGACCAGTGCATCAGCTATCAGGATATCATCGCCGCGGACCGGGTGAAGAGCCTGGTGCGCCTGACAGAGCAGGCGCAGGAGCTGACGGAGCGCGACAGACTGAAGGGGCGGGCGCGCAGCAATGAGGAGCTGGCTGAATATGCACAGCGGCAGCGCATAAGCTGCGTGCTGGTGCTGAACGATGCGCTGGAGCCGGTATATTCCTGCGGTGTGGACATGGACTGGAGCGACCTGTATACCAATGAGTCGGTCAGCAACGTCATGCAGTATCCGGAGAAGATATTTGCCCGGCGTTTGACGCGGGACGGCGTGGTGTACGATGTAGCTGCCGCTGCGCGGACGGTGGAGCCGGGCATGGTGTTCTGTGTGCGGCGGCAGAGCAGCGCGGTTATCGCGTCCTACCACGCATCCATCGAGAGCCTGCTGGCGGGATATGAGACGCTGCTCAACGAGAAGATCTATACCTATATCACGGATGGGGAAAAGGTCATCGGCAGCAGTGACAACGGCCAGTGGAACCTGCCGGTGGACAGTGTGCCGCTGATCACGGCGCTGGAGCAGGCGGACAGCGACAGCTGCTTGACGAGGTTAGACTGTGGCGGTACGTTTTTCGGTATGCGTAGGATGTACCAGGAGTACAGCCTGTATGTGTTCCTGCCGGCAGACTTTGTGTTCACGCAGACAAAGAATATGCTGATCTCCGCCTTCGGCGTGTACGCGGCGGCGGCGGTGGTGGTGGTACTGCTGTTGGTCAGGCTCGGCCGGGACCGCAAACGGCGGGAGCTTGCGTACCAGAAGCAGTTGGAAAAGGAAGTAGAGCGTGCCACAGCGGCGGACCAGGCCAAGACGCACTTCCTTCGCAGCATGAGCCACGACATACGCACACCCATCAACATCATCATGGGTATGCTGGAGATCATCGGGCGGAACCCGGAGGATGTGACGCTGGTGCAGTCCTGCCGGGAGAAGGCGCAGACCGCGGCGCGGTATCTGCTGGCACTGGTAAACGACGTACTGACACTGAATCGCCCGAAGCAGGAGACGCTGGGAAAGACCCCCTATTGTTTGACAAGCGAGCTGCACGAGATGTTGGATATTTCGCGCGCCCAGGCGGAGATCGCAGGCGTCGCGCTGACGGTGATGGACCTGACGCTGGAGCATGAACGATTCACAGGCGACCCGCTGTATATGCGGCAGATCTGCCAGAACATCATCGGCAACGCCATCAAATACAACCACCCCGGCGGATGGGTGCGCTGCAGCTTCCGCGAGTCCCGTGATGCGGATGGCGTGTGCCGGCTGAAATTTGTATGCGAGGACAACGGCGCGGGTATGAGCGAGACGTTCCAGCGCCATATGTTCGAGGCGTTTGCCCAGGAAAACAGCGATAGGGGCAGCCTTTTCGGCGGCGTGGGCCTGGGTCTGGCCGTGGTGAAGAAGCTGGTGGACGAAAGAGGCGGTACCATTCAGGTGGACAGTGTGGTCGGACAGGGAACGCGCTTCCGCGTGGTGCTGCCCATGATGCCCAGTGAGGCCGAGCCGGAAGCCGCGCTCCCCGGTGCGGCGGCCTCCATTGCCGGACGGCGCTTGCTGGTGGCGGAGGACAACGAACTGAACCGGGAGATCGCGGTCTACCTGCTGCAGGAGGCCGGCGCCGTGGTGGACCAGGCCGCCGACGGCAAGGAGGCGGTGGAGATGTTCGCCGCGTCGGCGCCCGGTACCTATGACGCGGTGCTGATGGACGTGATGATGCCGGAGCTGGACGGCCATGCCGCCGCCCGTGCCATCCGCGGCATGGACAGGTCGGACGCGCAGCTGCCGATCATCGCCATGACCGCCAACCTGTTTGACGAGGACGTGGAGGCCTGCCTGGCAGCGGGTATGGACGCGCATATCCCCAAGCCGTTGGAGGCTGGGCGGATGATAAAAACGATCGCCGAGTGGCTGGAGAGGAAGAAACAATGAATTTAGAGAAGCTTTATCAAGAGACGGGCGGCGACATGGCGGGCGCCGTGCGCCGGCTGGGCAGCGCGTCCGCGGTGGAGCGCTTTCTGCGGATGTTCGCCGGAGACGACACCTTCGCCATGCTGCAGGCGGCCATGAGTGCCGGAGACGTCCAACGGGCCTTCCGCGCAGCGCACACACTGAAGGGCCTGGCAGCCAACCTGGGGCTGGTGCAGCTGGGGCAGGCAGCCTCAGCCCTGACGGAGGCCCTGCGCGGCGGCGACATGCAGCGCGCGTCGGCGCTGTATCCGGAGACGGCCGCGGCATACCGTCAGGCGTGCGCGGCGATCGGCGAGCTGGACACGGACGCGTAGAAAACACGGATTTTTGTCGAAAAAGACTTGACGAAACGGAACGAAAGTGATATACTATGAGTACAATAATGTTCTGTTGGCAAATCGGCTGAAAGGCCGAGACGCAAAGCTACGGTGTCTAAACGGCATTTGACCGCATGATCGACCGGCTGCAAGTGGGATGCACTTCAAAAGTGCATACATTGCAGCCGGTTTTTTATTTGCCCTGCCCGGCAGGGCCCATATTGCAGTACGGGTCGCGGAGGTCTAACCCCTACCTCGGCGGCATCGAAACCCCCATCTGTCACACGGCAGATGGGGGTTTCGGCGTTGCGGAAGCGGTGCTCCCGGCAAAAAAAACACCCCCGGCACTGCCGGGGGTGTTCGCTTATGCCTTGCGGCCGTAGAGCGCGGTCATGCGGTCGATCCTGACAGAGAGCGCATCGCTCAGCTCGCCGGGCAGCAGCCGCCAGGTCCAGTTGCCGCCCTGGGTGCCGGGGATGTTCATGCGGTTTCCCTCGCCCAGGCCCAGATAGTCCTGCACCTGCGCCACGAACAGCTCCGCCACGCTGGACATACCGCCGCGGATAATACCCCAGTGGAAGCCCTCCTGCTCAGTCAGCGCCAGGTATTCCACCGCGTGGGCCACATCCTCCGGCGCGGCCTCCTGCCGCCACAGGGCCAGGGGGCTGTTGTCGTGGGTGCCGGTATAGCAGATGCAGTGCGGCGTATAGGCGTGGGGCAGATACCCGCTGGAATCCCGGGAGTCAAAGGCGAATTCCAGCACCTTCATACCGGGCCAGCCGGACTCGCGGAGCAGCTGCGCCACCTCCGGGGTGGGGTAGCCCAGATCCTCGGCGATGAACTCCAGCTGCGGGAACCAGCCGTTGAGCCGTTCGATCAGGTCCATGCCGGGACCGGCGATCCAGCGGCCGTTTTTGGCGGTGGGCTGACCGTAGGGCACGGCCCAGTAGTTGGCAAAGCCGCGGAAGTGGTCGATGCGGATCACATCATACAGCTTGCCGGCGCCGTCGATCCGGCGGATCCACCAGCCGAAGCCGTCGTCACGCATGGCGTCCCAGTCGTAGAGGGGGTTGCCCCACAGTTGGCCGTCGGCGGTAAAGTAATCCGGCGGGACGCCGGCCACAGCCTTAGGCACCAGATCGTCGTCCAGCTGGAAGAACTGCGGCTCAGCCCAGACGTCGGCGGAGTCCATGGCCACATAGATGGGCAGATCGCCGATGATGCGGATGCCCTGCTGGTGGACGTAGTCGCGCAGAGCGGTCCACTGCCTGAAAAACAGAAATTGCAGATAGGTGAAGAACTGCACATCCTCCCGCAGAAGTGTGCGGTACTTGTCCAGCACGGCCTCGTTCTTACGCAGGCGAAGGTCGTCGTCGGGCCACTCCGTCCATGCCTTCATGCCGAAGTGCCGCTTGCAGGCCATGTACAGGGCGTAGTCCGGCAGCCAGCGCGCATTGTCCTGCGCAAAGGCCGCTACGGCCTCCGCGTCCCGCTCCCAGCCCCGCTGATAGGCCTTGCGAAGGAGGGTAAAGCGGCTCTCGTAGATCTTTCCGTAGTCCACATGGCGCGGGTCGCTGCCCCAGTCGGGGGCGGCGCACTCGGCGGCCGTCAGCAGCCCGTCGGCCGCCAGCATATCCGGATCGATGTAGTAGGGGTTGCCGGCGTAGGCGGAAAAGCTCTGGTAGGGGGAGTCGCCATAGCTGGTGGGGCCCAGGGGGAGCATTTGCCAGTAGGACTGGCCGGCGTCTTTCAGGAAATCGGCGAAATCATAGGCCGCCTTGCCCAGGGTACCGATGCCATAGGGGGAGGGCAGGGAGGATACCGCCATTAAAATACCGCTGCTTCGTTTCATAACTCAACTTCTCTCTTGGATAGGATTTGACTTTCAGCCGGACAGTTCCGGCCGGAATATACGGGGGCGGGCGATCAGCCCGCCCCCGGCGTGTTGTAAGTTTAGCCCTTGACGGCGCCTGCCGCCACGCCCTTGATGATGTGCTTCTGGCAGCAGAGATAGAAGATGATGACCGGGACGATGCTCAGCAGGATCAGCGCCATGGTGGCGCCCATATCCACCTGTCCGTAGCTGCCCTTCAGATACTGGATGACGATGGGGATGGTGCGGTATTTGTTCAGATCCAGCACCAGGTACGGCAGCAGAAAGTCGTTCCACACCCACATGATCTCCAGCACGCCCACGGAGATAAACGTGGGCTTCAGCATGGGCAGCACCACCAGGAAGAAGGTACGCACAGGCCCACAGCCGTCAATGGCGGCAGCCTCCTCGATCTCCAGCGGGATCGTCTTGGCAAACCCGGAGAACATGAACACCGCCAGTCCCGCGCCGAAGCCCAGGTATACGATAGGTATTGTCCACGGTGTGTTCAATCCGATCTTGGCAAAAGCCATAGAGGTGAGGCTAAAGTAGGGAAGCTTGACCTGCTCGGCGGTGCGGGACAGGGTGAACATCACCATCTGGAACGGCACCACCATGGAGAAAACGCACAGGTAGTACACGATCTTACTGAACAGACTGCCCACACGGGCCACATACCACGCGGCCATAGAGGTGCAGATCAGGATCAGCGCCGAGGAGACCAGGGTGATAAACAGACTGTAGAACACCGCCTTGATAAACGGATAGTTGCCGAAGCTCATGCCCTTGATATAGTTCTGCCAGCCCACGAAGGTGTCGTCATTGGGCAGGGCGAACGTATCGGTATTGACAGCGGCATTGGTCTTGAAGGAGTTGATCAGAACGATGACGATGGGCAGCACATACACGATGCAGATCACCGTGAACGCTATGGTCAACACCATTTTGCTGCGGTCATGCTTTTTGGCAAGGCTCGTCTGCATTACTGCTGCACCTCCTTTTTACGGGTAGCCCGAAGTTGGATCAGTCCGATAGCCGCCACCAGTATGAAGAACAGCACGGCTTTGGCCTGGGCCACGCCGCGGTTGTTGCCGCTGCCGGAGTAGAAGGAGTTGTAGATGTTCAGGGCCAGCATTTCCGTGGTCTTGATAACGCTGCCGTCCGCCTGCTGCAGGAAGGGGCGGCCGCCGGTCAGGGCCAGGTTCTGGTCAAACAGCTTGAAGCCGTTGGTCAGCGTCAGGAAAATGCAGATGGTGAAGGAACTCATCATGTTGGGGATAGTGACCTTCCACAGGGTCTGCCAGTTGGTGGCGCCGTCGATGCGGGCCGCCTCCAGCATATCCTCCGGCACGGACTGCAATCCGGCGATGTAGATGATCATCATATAGCCCACCTGCTGCCAGCAGATCAGGATGATGAGACCCCAGAAGCCGAAGTGGCTGTTCAGCACCACGGACTTGCCGTAGGCCACCAGAAAACCGTCGAAGATCATGGACCAGATATAGCCCAGCACGATGCCGCCGATCAGGTTCGGCATGAAGAACACCGTCCGGAACAGATTGGAGCCCTTGATGCCCCGCGTCAGCGCATAGGCCACCGCGAAGGCCAGCGCGTTGATGAACAGCACCGACACAAAGGCAAACAGCGCCGTGAACAAGAAGGCATGGCGGAAGCTGCTGTCGGCAAAGGCCTTCAGATAGTTGTCAAAGCCTACCCATGTCCACTTGCTGGTCAGCTTGAATTTGCAGAAGGACAGGAACGCGCCCTTCAGGAACGGGTAGATGAACCCGATGCAGAAGGCGGCAAAGGTGGGCAGCAGAAACAGCCACACCATGCGCTGAATTGGCCGTCGGACCAGTCGGCTGTTCAGCGCAGCCGCGTCCCGTTTCGCTTGAAATCGTTTCATTAGACCACTCCTGTTCTCCGTAGTTTTGTCACAGCGAAAGCTCTCCTCCGAAGTGCGTTCGAAGGACAGCGCACGCCGTCACAGAGTAAGAAAGAGGGGGCGGGCGAAAAGCCCGCCCCCTGTGCGTATGTGGTTGAAACCGTAGCTTAGCCGTTGGCGATCTCGTTGTTGTACTGGGTAGCCCAGCCTTCCACGAAGGCGGTCTTCACATCGTCCCAGCTGCCGCCGTCGGCGGTATACTTGCCCAGAGCGTCGACCACAGCGGCACGCCAGTCATTGACGGCGGGGGTGTAGTTGAAGGCCCAGGTGACAGGATAGCAGCCATTGGCAACATACTCGTTGGCCAGAGCGCTGAACGGATTGGAGGGAGCCTTGGAGGCCTGGAACGGGCAGGCGCCGAACTGCTCAGCCATCATGGCAGTGCCTTCCTCGGAGGTAACGACCCAGTTCAGGAAGTCCAGAGTGGCCTTGATGTCCTCCTCGGAGGCGTTCTTGTTGACGGACCAGTAGTTCTCGGTACCGGTGCACAGGCCGGCCTTCTCCTCGCCCTCAATACCGCAGTAGATGGGGATCATGGTCAGGTCGTCAGCGTTCATGCCGAACTTCTCGCCGGTCAGGTTGCTGTACTCCCAAGTGCCGTTCTGATAGAACACAGCCTTGCCCTCGCCGAACTCGGCCTCAGCCTGGTCGCCGGTGGCGGTCAGCAGGGCGGCACCGGTGGTGGCGGAGTCAGTGATGTACAGATCCCAGATAGCCTTGTAGTTGTCCAGATAAGTGCCCTTGATGGTGGCGGGCTTGCTGGTCACGCCTTCATCGCGGAACTCATAGAACAGAGGCATATTGGCCAGGTGGCCGGAGAAACGCCAGGCGGAGGTGCCGTCCAGACCGGCGGAGGTGAAGGCGTCGAAGCCCAGCTCGGCAGCACGGCTGTGGATGTCGTCAGCGACCTTCTTCAGGGACTCGAAGTTGGTGATGTCGGTGACCTCATAGCCGGCTTCCTTCAGCAGCGCCTTGTTCACGATGATACCGTAGGTCTCCAGGCAGTAGGCGATGGAGATGACCTCACCGTCGGCGTTCTTCAGGGCATAATCCTTGGAGGCCAGCTGGTTGTACACATCGCTGCTGCTCAGGTCGTAGCAGAACTCACCCCAGGTAGCCACGCCGCCCTCGTTGCACTGGAACAGGGTGGGTGCGTCTTCCTTGTCCATCTCGGACACCAGGATGGACTCATACTCGCCGGAGGCGGCGGTGAGGATCTTGACGGGCACGCCGGTCTTCTCGGTGTAGGTGGCGGCCAGAGCCTTCCACGCGTCGTCGGACTCAGGCTTAAAGTTCAGGTAGTACACGCTGCCGGTGGCGGTGTCGCCGCCCTCGGTCTTGGTGTCGTCCTTCTTCTCACCGCAGGCCACCAGAGACAGGGCCATCACGAGAGCAAGAAGCATTGCAAGAAACTTCTTCATGGTAATTACTCCTTTTTTGTTTTTATTTTCACATCACAAGGATGCAAAAAACAGATCATTAGGGTACAAGAAACAAATTATTGGGATGCAGGAAACGGATCCTTAGGATACACAAAATAGATCACAAAGATATACAAAAGTATCACCTGGGCGCGGCCACGCTGCGGCCCTGGCGCAGGGTGGTGGGCAGCAGCTCACAGGCGTGGGAGCCCTTGTGCCGCAACATGTCCAGCAAAATCTCGGCGCTGCGGCGGCCCATTTCCTCCATAGGCTGGCACAGGGTTGTCAGCGGCGGCTCAATATAGGCAGACAATTCTAACCCGTCTATCGCTATAACGGAACAGTCCTCGGGGATACGCCTGCCGGCGTCCATCAAAGCCCGCATGGCACCAATGGCCATAGAGTCCGCGATGGCAAATAGAGCAGTAAAATCCGCGCCCCGTTCCAGGGCAGCCTTTACGGCGGAATAGGCGTCGCGGACGTCGAAGCCGCCGGTGGAGATCACCAGCTCCGGGTCCACGGGGATGCCGTGACTCTCCAGCGCCTGCACATAGCCCTCATAGCGCAACTGGCTGATGGACTGATCGTTGGGGCGGGAGATCAGCGCGGCGATGCGCCGGTGCCCGTGGCGGTACAACTCCTCCACCGCCTGCTGTGCGGTGTCACCGTCGGCGATGGACACAGAGGAATACTCGCCCTCGATCAGCGTGCCATAGCGGTTGGAGTAGGAACAGCACACAAAGGGAACGTTCAGCATCGCCAGATCAGCGGGGGTGTAATCAAACCGACCGCCCAGGAACACGATGCCCTGCAGGCGCTTTTCGCGCTCCATGACCGCACCGCATTTGACCTCGTCGTCGCAAGTACCGATCTGCTGCATGACCATTGTAAAACCGGCATCGGTGATGGTGCGTTCAATGGCGCGGATAATGTCGGTGTAGAACGGATTGGACACACCGCGGACTACCAGACCCACAGCGTCGGACTTGGTGCGTACCAGATCGCGGGCACTGTTGTTGGGGATGTAGTTGCTATTCTTGATAGCGGAAAGCACCTTACGCCGGACATCCTCACTGACATCCGGCCGGTCATTCAGCACACGGGAGACGGTACTGACACTGACGCTGCATTGCCTCGCTATATCCTTGATCGTCATGTCCCGGTGTGCCTCCTACTATACCAAATGGAACGGACGCAACCGCCCGGAATTTGTCGGTAACATTTCCGGTAACGTTTCCGTTCAGCGTAGTTATCCTATCAGTATTCGGGGGAAATGTCAATCACCCGCCCGCATTTTTGCCGAAACGCACAGAAAAGACGGTGGTTTTCTTGTGAAAATCACAAGAAAGCCACCGCCCGATTGAACGGGCGGTGGCGAAGTATCGAATGTACGGCGCAAAATGGCGGAATTACCGGCGAAGGAGGGCGCGGCGCGCCCTCCAGTCGGGCAGATAGGTTTCCACCTCGCGGTAGAAGGCGGGGGAGTGGTCGTGGTGGCGAATGTGCGCCAGCTCATGGACCACCACGTATTCAATGGCGGTCTCGGGATAGGCCATCAGGTAGAGGGAGAAGCTGAGACGGTTTTTGCCGGAGCAGCTGCCGAAGCGGGTGCGGGCGGCGGTGATGGTGATACCGGCGGGCTGCACGCCCATGCGCTGGGCCCAGTGGGCCACCAGGGGCGGCAGTGTCTCTTTTGCCTGCTGCCGCCATGCATCCGTCTGTGCCGCAGACGGCTCCGGGTGGGCGGCCAGAAAGGCCTGCCTTGCGGCAAGGTGCTTTTCCAGCCAGCCGCGGTGACTGTCCACAAAGCGGGCGATGTCCGCATCGGTGGCCCGCAGAGGTGCCCGGACCAGGGCGGTGCCCTGCCGGGTGACCTCCAGCGCCAGGGTGCGGCGGCGGGAGCGTATCACAGTATAGTCTGTCATTGGCCGTCCTCCGGGATGAAACGCGGGCCGTGGTAACCGTCGCGGTCCACGATCTCGGACCACATGGCGGCGGGGCGCACCCACAGACCGCCATTATCATACAGGGCACGGTAGACCACCAGTTCCTCCAGTGTTTCAGAGTGGCGGGCGGTGCCGATGACCTCATATTCATTACCCTTAAAGTGGCGGTAGCGGCCTGGTTTTATCGTTGTCATACTATATACTCTCCTGACAGGTAACAGTTGTGTTGACGATACGAATAGTATATACTATTGGCAGTGATTTGTAAATCGGAGGTGCAAAGATGAAAAACACCACGCTGTGCTATATCGAAAACGAACGGGGCGAATACCTGATGCTGCATCGGGTGAAGAAGCAGAACGACCTGAACCACGACAAGTGGATCGGCGTGGGCGGCAAGTGCGAGGAGGGCGAGAGCCCGGAGGAGTGCGTTTGCCGGGAGACGCTGGAGGAGACGGGCCTGACCCTGACCGACTATCGGTACCGGGGCGTCATCACCTTTGTGTCGGATATCTGGGAGGGGGAATATATGCACCTGTTTACCGCCACCGGCTGGACAGGGACGCTGCGGGAGTGCAGCGAGGGCGTGCTGGAATGGCTGCACAAGGATGCGCTGGCGGCGCTGCCCCAATGGGAGGGGGACAAGCTGTTCCTGGATCTCATACACGAGAAGGACACGCCGTTTTTCTCCATGAAGCTGCAATACGCGGGCGATACGCTGGTGTATGCGGCGCTGAACGGAAAGGAGCTGGCGGTATGATCCTGGTCAGCGCGTGCCTGCTGGGCTGTGCCTGTCGCTACGACGGGCAGAGCAAGCCCAACCCGCTGGCACAGGAGCTGGCGAAGCGCGGCTTGGCGGTGCCGGTGTGCCCGGAGCAGCTGGGCGGGCTGCCTACACCCCGAAACCCCTCCGAGCGCCGGGACGGCCGGGTGGTGATGAGCGATGGCCGGGACGTGACGGCGGAATACCGCCGGGGCGCGGAGGAGACGCTGCGTCTGGCGCGGCTGTACGGCTGTACCGCCGCCGTGCTGAAGGAGCGAAGCCCCTCCTGCGGCTGCGGGCGCATCTATGACGGAACGTTCACCGGCACGCTGACCGACGGCGACGGCGTGACGGCGGAAGTGCTGAAAGAGAACGGGGTCACCGTGTACGGCGAGAGCGAATTGGAAAAGCTGCTGTGAGCCGTCTCTCCCATTTTATTTTCCGCCAAAGGCGCACAAATTTTGGATTTACATTTGGCAGAAAAGCAGGTATACTATGACCAGCAGCGTTGATATGTGCGGCGACGGGAGCTCCCGTCATTCCGTGGGTACCCACGGAATGATGCCGCCTGTATGCTATGGGAGAATAAAAGGAGGAGTGTACAATGAAGAAGTGCGTAGTGGGTATATTTTTTGCGTTGGTGCTGTGTTTGGCGATGCTGCCCATGGCGGCGTTTGCGGAGGATACCGTCGGAGCTGCGCAGAGCAGCCGCACGGTTATTACTACGGTTGATGAACTGATGCAATTTGCGGCGGACGTAAACGCGGGTGCATACGACGGCAAGACCGATGCTGTAGTAAGCCTGGAATCCAATTTAGATTTGAGCGGTAAAACATGGACGTCGATTGGATGCGCCGACAACGACGCTAACGTTCCGCATTTTTTCAGCGGAAAATTTTACGGCAACGGACATACGATTTCTAATTTGGACTTTTCCGATGCCTATGGCATGATTGAATATGAATCATATGGCTTTTTCGGATATATTGAGAACGCCGAGATTTCCGGTCTTACTGTACAGGGCTCTGTAAATGCTACTGGTTCAAGGAAATACTCTGATTTTGGCTCCATTGTCGGTGCATCTAGCAAGAGTATGAATGTTTCCTATTAGGAAAACACACTGTCGAAAGGGTGTGTAGCGGGCTTAGCCCGCTACGGCGGGATCGGTTGTGGTGTTGATTTCAATGTATTCGGCAATCTTGCGGAGCTCGTCGGCAAACTTGAAGCGGACGCTGATATTGCCGTTTTCGTAAACCTTGATGTGGTCGATCAGCTCAATGAGGATTTCACGGGACAGGCTGTCGATATTCTCAAACTTCATAAATGCCACCAGCGCCGGGTGTTCCTGGTCAACGCCGTTTGCCAGCTCCGCCCGTTCAGCGGTCAACCGCACCAGAATATCAGAGAGCCGCTGGGACTGCTGTTCGTAGTCGGCCTTCATGGTGCGGTATTCCTGTTGGGTGATTTCCCCGTCTTTCCAGTCTTGATAAAGAGACTGCTTGTAGCGGGTGACTTTCGCCAGTTCGCGCTCCTTGGTGTTAATCAAATCGTCCAGTCGGAAAGACTGGCTTTTTTTGATTGGAGCCGAATTGATACGAGCCACCAACTCCGAGTAGGAAACCGCCAAATGCACCTGCTGTTGAATGGCAAACAGGACGGCAGCCTCCAGACGGTTGTGCTTGATAGAGTGCATGGAGCAGGCCAGCCGGGAACGGTTTTTATAAGTGGAACAAGCGTAGTAGACATTTTTTCCGCTCTGGCTCCGGGTAATGGCCTTGCCGCAGTCGGCACACCGCAGGAACCCGCTGAACAGATGAAGCTCCCGGCTTTTAGGTGCTGACCGGGTATCACGCTTCAAAAGCGCCTGTACCTTTTCAAAGGACTCCTTGTCGATAATGGCTTCGTGGGTATCGGGAACCGTTACCCATTCATCCTCGGGGACGGCTTCGATCTCATGCACCTTGTAGCTTTTTACACGGCGGCGGCCCTGTACCAAATCCCCGGTATAAATGGGGTTGGTAAGGATATTCCAAATTGCCCGGTCGCCCCACATGGGATCGTCGGAGGTTGAGGAAACCGGCAGGCCCTTGGCCCGTCTGTATGCCGTCGGGCTGGGAACGCCATGCTCGTTGAGGTAAAAGGAGATATGCCGCTTGGTCGTACCTTGCAGACACAGGGCATAAATCTGTTTGACGATTTCAGCCGCATCCTCGTCCACGATCAACTGGTGCTTATCCTTTGGGTCTTTGATATAACCGTAGGGAGCAAAGGAACCGATATACTGGCCGTTGCGCCGCTTGTAGTCAAAGACTTGTCGGATTTTCTTTGAGGTCTGATAGCAGTATTGGTCGTTCATAACATTGGTGATCGGAACGATGATACTGGAAACGCTGTCCGGGTCTTTGTAGCTGTCCACATTCTCGGCAAGGCTGATAAAGCGGACGCCCATCTGCACAAACAGGTTATCAATCAAACTTCCCGCGTCGCTGTAATTGCGGGCAAAACGGGAAAGGTCTTTGACGATCACGCAGTTAATCTTGCCGCTCATAACATCGGCAAGCAGCCGTTGGAAGTTTTCACGGTCTGCGTCTGTCCCGGTATGCCCATCGTCTACATATTCAGCCGCGCTTTCAAACTCGTCAATGTGCATTTGGTAAAAATCATTGAGAAGATCGCGCTGGTTTTTCACGCTGTTGCTGTCGTCTTTATAGTCCTTTGATTTCTTCAAATCCTCTTTGGAGAGCCGGATGTATTCACCCAGCCGCCAGCGTCGGATCGTATAAGAGGGGGAAAGTTTCTGCTGATACCCTCTATTTTTTGCTCGTGCCATTTGTCCTCCTTCCCTATCACATTACATCTATATTATACCTCTGTTCGGGAGGGACAACAAGGATGCCTTTGATAGCTCCAACCTTGGGACACTCTGTCTCGAAGTCCAAAACAGGCCGTAACCGAAGTTACAGCCCACTTTTTGCACGGATCAGAAAGTCACCCAAGGTGTCCTGTAAGGACGGGCCACTTTCTGCAAATTCAATTTTTACGCCCACGCCGCCGACGCAGTAGCAGTACAGATTTTTCGCACCCTGCATAAAGCGGGTGATGCGATCCTCACGGGACAGCCCTTTCTGAAAGGCCATACCGCTGACATCGGGAAGTGTGTCTGCGCTGGTTGCGCCAATATCGACGCGCTGCATTTCATCAAGTTCCTGTGTGGTTAATTTCACGGTAAAACCTCCTCATTCTAATTTTGATCTCCGCTGTCCGATGGAGAAACAGGAAAGGCCAGCACCCGGAAGTGCTGGCCCTTCGTCTTTCTCCACCTCGGAACACTCTGTCTCGAAGCTGCTTTATAGAATTGGGAGCGCCGCGCTCATTTTCTTGCCCTGCCACAAGACAGCGATATTCGGCGTGACGCTCCCGCACAACGGATAACTGCGGCTCGGAGGGACAGGCGGCCAGCCTGTCCAACGATGGATCGTGGCCGTGGGATGGCCCATCCCATTTTCGGCGCTGGTGTTGGTCGCTCTTTCCCGTGGAGGAAGTCACAGCGCACCCGCCGCTCGGCTCCCCGCATTATGCTCGGGGCCGCCCGCTATTCCATTGTGAAGAAGAAAAACCTCCTCTCATATACCACCAGAAAAAAGGGGGTAAATGGAGATGCTGATTAGAGATTTTTTCTCAAATATTTTTTCATGGCCTCGATCCCGCACAAGACGGAATTGCGGACGGCGCTTTTGTCCACGCCCTCGTCCCGAGCAATCTCACGGTAGCTCTTGCCAAGAATGAGGTGGGCATCCACCCGACGACCTTGGATCTCCGGCAGGGAGTTGAGAGCGTTCCAAAGATGGCAGAAACGATCCATGCGCTCCAGCAGCTCCTGCGGGGACGGCTCATGCACACAGGCAGAGTATTCGATCCCGTCATCACAGTCGAGGGAATAGTACGACTTGTTGTAGCGGACACGCTCGGCGTGAGCGGCCTCGGCCAGCTTGCCAGCCCGGAGCTCGGCGGCCACTTCATCGGAAACTTCGATATATTCATTGGTTAAGTACCAAGGGTAATAGTCTTTCAGATTGATGGTAGTCATTATCTTTTCCTCCGTTCAGATTTTGGTTAACAGGTGGCGATCTGGACGGAGGGACGGCGGGGATCGACAGCCGGGGCCGCCCCTACCAACCTCGGGACAAAGTGTCTCGAAGCGGGCAGAGGATAAAAGAAAAGCGCCCGCACAGCATGACGCTATACGGACACACGAAATTATATTTCTATTTACAGACTGAAATATTTCATGTTCGTAGCCAGACTTACCCGGAGGTGGGACTGAGCTTTTTTTAGCTGGTGGAGATCATGCAGGCTATGGAATAGTAAAATGGACACGGCGATACCTCCCGGATACCGCCGTGTCCTCAAAAAAGGGCGACTTTAACACGCCCCCCGTATTCCAATTTTCAAAGCGGAAAACGGCGGCTTGAAATATAATGTTTCAAACCGCCGCAACATCGCAAACGCAAGATCGTTGTGTAGCAACGGTTTTGTGATTGGGTGTTTATGCTGTAACAAAAGAAAGAGCCGATAATCCGTGCTTACAGCTACGGGTTATCGGCTCTGCGTCTGTGCGTCTGGCTCTTTGATAACTGTTGTTTTAAGTTGTCTTACGCTTATCAATGTTTCTTGCTTACACTTCGGGCAATATAAAGGGTAATTTACTAAGATGGTATCTACCCTAATTCGATCTCGGGTTTTATTCCCACAAATCGGGCATCGTACCCATTCATTTTCATTCATGCTATTAGACTCCCGTAAATATTGATGCGGAATTTATTGCTTGACGAAGAAACCTGCCACAGCTCCATCTTCAAAGAAACTCACCGTATAAGTTAATTTACCGCTTTCATAGTTTGCAATCTGGATAACACGGACAAATTCTTTCCCATCATCCGTTTTCCCCGAAGCAAATGAAACATCACCATAATCCTCAAATGCGCCAAGGCTTTCTACGGTCTTTCCGCTTGCCTCAAAAGTCGACGCATCCACGGCGGGGTTATTGTAAATTTTCGCAACGCCCTCATAATCAAAATCATTCAAGGTATCAATTAGCACGCGGGCATTTTCTGTTAGTACTTCTGTGTCGGCCCACTCTGGCAATTTATTGCTCCCGCAAGACGCAAGTGCAACAATGGCTACAAGGCAGAATAGGACTTTAACAATTTTCTTCATTTTGAAACACTCCTTTTTTATATTTCATAGTGAACAGTAATAGCACAATCGAGACAACAAAAAGTAACATTTCAAGTACAGATGGAGAGAGCCCATAGTTAAGCAGTATCACAGAGAAATCGTATACGGTATGAAGAACAATCGCCAACATCAAATACCGATATTTCTTTTTATGAAAAGCGTAAAAAACAATAAACGAGAATGCAATTTGAGCAATTTGAGTAGAGATACGCTCTACCCCCGCTAATGCAACGCTCGCTCCTGTGCTGGCAAGATAATCAGAGGAAAAAAGGATAAGAAAGATATTGTTTATTCCAACTGATAAAGCCTCTATTCCACCATGACCAAAGCCGTAATATAATGGAATATTATTGACGGTGCAATCTCTGGTAACAAAATGAAATGCTATGTACCTACCAAATTCTTCTATAAGTGCTGCGGTAATAGAAATGAAAAGCATATATCCAACCGGGTTTGAAATCTCAAAAATCTTGTAGGCATCTATACTTTCCAAAATCGAGAGAACTGGTTGCCTAATGCATACCTGCGAGATCAAGTAAGTACACCCGCCGACTAAAAAAATTTTAAGACTTTGCTTCGATTTTTTTAGAAGAAATGCAAAAACAGCAGTTGGCACTCCAACACAAATTACGATATTGAACCACGCGCATATTATGCCAATCATCTAAAAGCCCCTCTTTATGCGCTTTTATTCTGGCTATCAACTTTTTCCCCAATATACGAATAAATGATAGGTGCCAGCAAAGCAATTATTGTAGCCAGAATGGTTAAACCTGCAAGTCCGTTATCAAGTGGTATAAAAGAAATAATTATATATACAAACCCACAAATAACCCAAATTGCACCTGCAAATCTATGAGTTTTATTCCAGTTATCGGGGTTGTTTTTTGTCCACGGTAATTTATATCCAGCAATACTGTTTGGCTGGTTTTTGGGAAGATAATTACCTGCAACAATAAAGAGTACCCCGACAATAGCCAAGACAATTTTGGTAATATTCAGTCCATATCCCGCCGCCTTAAAAAGAGAAAGAGGAACAAAGATGACCGAAGCCAACGGAACGGCCCAAAAACAAAGCCCCTTTGTAATAACCGAAAGGTGTTGTTTGGATTTGTCATTTTCGGTTTTAATGGCAACAACCAAGTGAATGGCAAGCATAAAAAGGGGGATGCCCCATGCTCCGATATTTTTTCCAATAAATCCATTCGCCTCCCCAACGCTGTTCCAATGAATAGGCATTTGATTGGGTAATTGTCTATACAATAGCGCGGATACTACCAACGGCAACACACACACGATTGATGACAATACCATGCGTTTACTAATTTTCATTGTCCTTACCTCCTGTAAATTGGGAAACCCAAATTAAAACATCTTCAAAGACGGTTACATTGAGTTCATAAAATATGAAGTTCTTATATTTTGTCTCAAGCACAAGACCAGCCTTTTTTAATTGGCTCAAGTGATGAGAAATGGTAGCCGCTGACAAATCAAAGTGCTTCCCAATATCACCAGCCGAAAGGCGCCCGCTCTTTAGTAGTTCCAAAATATCTCGACGAACAGGATCGGAAAGAGCTTTCAATGTATCATGTAGTCCCAACGCTAATTCACCTGCCTCTATTTTGATGTTCATCTAAATTCTATTATACTCAAATCAAGTCTCGTGTCAACTGCTATTTTGAAATTCATCGAAATATGGTGAAATTAAATATGTAGTAGTATGAAAACATAAATCGTTCAAATACTAACACCTGAAATGTAAAATTACATTTGGTGATGTCTATGCGATTTGAACGCGATGAGCGCAAATTTGATTTCCACGATATAGGGCGCGAGATTAAGCGCAAAAGAGAAGCCAGCGGGATGACACAGGAACAACTGGCCTTTATCATTGACCGCGATCCCCGTACCGTCATGTACCACGAAAACGACGGCCAACATCCCAGCCTGAACATCTTCTATCAGTTGGTGACAAGGTTCGATATATCGGTGGATCAGTTCTTTTATCCAGACAAGGGAGCCGCCAGCGGGTGCAAAAGCCGCATTGATGTGATGCTCAGTTCTATGGACGAAAAGGACTTGCGGCTGGTAGAAACTATAATCCGGGCAATCAAAGACGCCAAAGAAACGGGGGAAGTGTGAAAACGCGGACTCCGTTTTTTTGTGCCATTTTCGGGGTTGCACGGAACGGCAAGCAGGGCGAGTGTATAGACACTCGCTATTTTTGCGCCCCGAGGGGCCTGCAAAAATGCTTGTTGGGGAGCCTCCCCAAACCCGGCTGACTTCGGGACACTTTGTCCCTAAGTGGCGGCGCATAGCGCCTTTTGTCTGCGGCCTGTCGCTATCGCTCCTGTGCCTTATTTTCCCGCCCGCCGGTTGCGCCGAGCAGGTGGTCGATGTTGGCCTTGATTGCCACGGCCTCCCGCATATCCTCCTGGGCCTTGCGGTATTCCGCATAAAGGGCCTTTTTCTTTTCGGCCAGCTCACGGCGGGACTTTTTGAGCGCGTCCATCTTGGGGAGCTTGGCCCCGGCCAGAATATCATTCATAGCAGCCTTGGCCGCCCGGTAGCTGGCAAGCTCGGCTTCATGCTCGGCAAGATATTTCTTGCTGTACCGCGCCGCCTTGTAGCCGTCGAACACGGGGCGGGTCGTGGCATATTCCACCGTGGCAGCCATGAGGTCAGAGGTTCTGGCAAGGGCCGCCTCGGTGTCCCGCAGCTCCCCGGCCAGCGCATGAAAGCGATCCACGGCCCCGGAGGTCTTGGCGGCCAGCGCGTCATAGTCGCCCAACTCATGCTCCCGGAGGTATTGCAGAGTAGCGGCCATCTGTTTGAGGTTGTAGACCTTGGCCCACCGTTCATAGGCCAGGCCCTTGCCTTGGCTCAACCGCTCTTGAATGTCGATTATGAGATTGATCCGCTGGGACGGCGGGGCCTCGTCCGGGATTGCCGGGGTAGGCCGTTTCCCGGCGATCACCGTCCGAATGTCCTCGGGATCGTAGCCGTCCCCCAAGGTGGACGCCCGGAGCCGGGTGGGTTTCTTCTGCCCCGGCACAAGGAACGAGATCACGCCGCCCCGCCCACGCTTCACGGCATACCCGGCCCCCTCCATGAGCCGCAGAAACGCCTCGAAGTCAGCGGGCTTTTTTGCCAGCGCGTCACGGATGGCAAGGCGTAGCCTCTGCTGTGCAGACGGGGGCCGCTCACCGATCCATTGGCCGTAGTGGAGGAAACGCCCCTTGCTGTGCAGCTTGGGATTGGTAATCACGGACAGATCATTTTCAAGGCATACCCGGTCAGAGAGCCGCCGCAGGGCGCTGGCCGATCTGAAAAAATCCCGGTATTTGTGGGCGCAGTCCAGCGCGGTTGAATTGTAATAAATGTGGTTGTGGATATGGCGGCGGTCTGTATGGGTGGCCACAAAAAAGGCGTGTTTGCCCTTCGTCCAGCGCATGGCTGTCTCATATCCCACACGGTTTGCCTCCTCGGGGGTGATCTCTCCGGGCTTGAATGACTGGCGGATCTGATAGCACAGCACATCCGCATCCCGCTGCTGTTCCCGGCCCGTGATGGCTTTGTACTTGGCCTTGGAGAGCAGGAACTCCGCATCGGCGGTCATGTGGTCGCACTCATAGCAGGAGATCAGCTCCCCGCCCTCGGTCTTGTCCGGGTTCTGCCCGTATTCAAAACGGTCTTTCAGCGATTGGGCGATGGTTTCCCCCTTGCTGATGTGGTGAGCCTTTAGGTAGGTCGTGGCCGTGGATATTCCCCCTTTCCAAGAGAAAAGCGGCGGCTACGCATAGCCGCCGCCTCGCTGCTTCGGGACAAAGTGTCCCAAAGTAATCAGTCCGTGATAAAGCATTTCAAAGAGCAGTTGAGCCCGTCCAGCTTGCAGATCAGCCACTCGGCCACGGCAGGCAGGCCAAAGGGAGAAACGCAGAACGCGATGATCAGCCCCCGGACTCCCCAAAAGGCATCGCCGCCAACAAACCACGCAAACAAGGCGGTCACGGCGCAGAGCAGACACAGAATGTTAAATGCCCACGATGCCAAAGAAAAGATAAATGACAGCACCCCGACTGTGAGGGTCAGAGCCAGAACAAAGGGGGCGGCGATGATTTTCAGAATGATCCGCATGGTTTTATACCTCCTTAAAAAGTTGTTGTTATCCTCTACAATACCATTATAACTCCGTAAAAATGGGACAACAAGGATGCCTCGACCTCGGGACACTTTGTCCCGAAGTCGAGAAAACCGGGGGATGGCACAAGGCCATCCCCCGGACATTCAGAGCGCCGTCACAGCGGAGAGTTTTTTGAGCAGATCGGACAGCGGCTCCCACAAAGCCGCATAGTCCTTTTGAAGCTGGGCAATTTCCTCGGGATAGATGCCCCCGTAGGTATTGGCCTGTATCGCCACTTGATTGAGGTTATTTGCACACCGCCGCTGTAAGGACACCAGCTCCCGGATGTCCGAGAGGTCAACATGGAGCACATACCCATTGAGGGCCATCTTGCGGACATAGGCGCTCAGATTGCTGATCCCGGCCTCGGCCATGCGCCCTTGAATAACCTCCATTTCATCGGGGCGCACCCATACATAGATCGGCATACTGCGGACGCGCTTTTTTGTCATCGCTCCTCGCGCTCCCGGCTGCGGCGCTTGTTGGGCGGCTCTTTCACCTTATCCAGTTTCTTTTCCCGTTCCGGGGGCAGAGCCGGAAGCTGGTTGTTCAGAACGCCGTCGATCATGTTGTAGTTATGCTCGGCGGCGATCTCTGCGCTTTTCATGGGATTATATCTTTCTTCCATTTTGATCCTCCTATCGGTCGCCCCGGTCGGGGACTTTTTTCTTGGGGGCAGGATCGCCCCGGTTGGCCTCGGTCAGAGCAGCGGCCTCCTTCATCTGCTGGGCAATCGGTCGGGGCCTGCCGCAGATGAAGGAGGCC
>OGNQ01001043.1_pt1 | contig 22152 bp, 16 predicted proteins | sample 1573481 | NCBI WGS metagenome assembly OGNQ01 (sample SAMEA2581920, study PRJEB24529) | metagenome | biome: Human gut stool | place: China | collected 2011 | reverse complement strand
TTCGGCATAACATTTGGATGCCTAAAATTTATCCCCACTAAATTTCTACTGACCCCATAAAATACGACCAGGACGCCTGCCCCGAATGCAACGGCAATGGAAAAATCAACGATGTGGTCAAAGAATACTCGCGTATCGACCTCCGCAAAAAAGTATGAAAAAGACAATTTTTTTGATGAGGAACAAGACTGTTTCTCAGAGGAATAATGGCAACTCCACAGAAAATGCTCTTGAAACGAAAGTCAGTGTGCGCAACCATCGTATAAAATTATAATAAACAGCTATTATGGCAATACCTATTGACCAACATCTTCACCAAGAGGTGAAGGATTATATAAGAGACAAATATGTCTCTAAGAAAAATGTCAAGTCCTATTTCAGAAAAGGGTCTTGGCAAAGCAGTCGCTATATCCAAGTGAGTACCTGCTTGAAAGACTCTGACATACATTATGAATACTATAATGGAGAAGTTCAGCTTCATTTTGAAGGGAAGTATGCAAACGAAGTTTTTAAAGACTTTAAAAACTTCTTAGAGGCAAGCACCTCAGACAACGCCGATTTGAAATGGAAGACATGGCAAGGCCGAAATAAGAGCACATGTGTTTTGAAACGAGATATAGACTCCATAGATGATCTGTTCCAAGCATTCTCATATATAATCAACATATTTGACCCATCAATAGCGAAGTTTGCCGATCAACATGAGGATTTATTTTCTTCTCTGCGCAAGACCAAACATATTATAGATCGATCTTATACACTTCAAGAAGATGTTTCAGAACAGTTGCCACAAGTTGAAATCTGCAATGTCGGCTCATTGCCCTTCAATGATTTTATTATTCCTCCATACCAAAGGCCATACAAATGGACAGCTAAGAATGTCAACCAACTTATATCCGATATTATTGCTTTTAGAGAGCGGAAGCAATACAGACTTGGAACTCTCGTCTTACACAACAACGAGATTGTTGACGGGCAACAGCGCATAATCACTCTTGCACTGCTCATACGCGTCATGTACGAAGCTTTGAAAGACGAAAAAGTCAAGGCAAGTTATTCTGATATAGACAAAAAAATAAAAGCCTTTTCAAATTCCGACAGAGTGTCGTTCAGCAACCGCTATACCCTTCATAACGTTATTGATAATATCCATACAATAGAGAGCAGAAAGACCGACCTTGACCAGCAGCTTTTCGATTTTCTATTGACAAAGTGTGAATTTGTAGTGGTTAGATTAAACAGCATATCCGAAGCGTTCCAATTCTTTGATTCACAAAATGCGCGCGGAAAAGATCTTGCCGCACATGATTTGCTGAAAGCATACCATTTGAGGGAAATTTCCACACTAAGTATAGAGGACAGCAAAAACATTGACGAGTGGCAAAGCAAGCCAACCGCCTTCTTAAAAGATGTATTTCTAACCCTTTTCCGAGCCAAAAGATGGTCACGTGGGAAATGGGGAAGATGGTTTACCAAAGATCATACAGATATATTCAAGGGCATTTCATTGTGTGACGGAAAGCGTTATTCATTCTATCAAATGGAGGTGATTGCCCATATTTTCTCTTCTATGTATAATCAAGACCCTATACGGGTAATTGACAGGAATCATATAGAATACCCATTTAATCTTGACGACCAGATAATCAATGGAGGACGTTTCTTCGACATGATTCGCCATTATATGAATTTGTATGAGCACATTCGGAATTACAGAGAAACATTACCCAATGGAAGCCGAGCCAAAGAAATTCTGAATATGATAACATCGTATAATGGTTCAGGAAGAACGGGTGATGGATATATAAGAGAAATGTTCTATACGCTGCTTCTGTACTATGTGGATCGATTCGGAGAAGAAGAACTTGACAAAGTGATACCTCAATTTTTCATTTGGGCATACAAACTTAGACTTCAGTTATCAGCAGTACAACTGGCATCCGTTGACAACTACGCAACGGCTTGGGACAGCATGTTCAGAGATGTCTATGATGCTAAAACACCGTATGACATAATCAATGTAAATATCGAGGGCGTGCAATCAAAGCAATGCTCTGGTTGTGAACAGGTAAAGAATATGTTTAAAGAATACAACAAGTATTATGGCAACGACTAACAACAATATAGCACAATTGACAGTAAAGGAGTTCCTTTCTGATGGCAAATATGTTATACCCATTTATCAACGCAACTATGACTGGGGCGAAAGAGAAGCATTGCAATTGCTGGAAGATATTTCCGACTATGCCAAAAACAATAATCAACAAAACTATTATATAGGCTCCGCTGTCGTTTTTGTCAGGACTGTCAACGGAGAAACATATTTTGAAACCATAGACGGCCAACAACGCCTGACGACGTTGACCATTCTGGTCAGTTTATTGAAACACCGCAATGCCGCAGACTGGTTTGTGAAGCCTAATCTTTCTTATGATCACCGAAAAGAGGCAGATGATGCGTTGGTGATGCTTCAAAGGAATCAATATTCAGGACATCAGGCTGCACAAAATATAATTGATGTATACAACCTGTTAGACAAGAATCTTACACAAATTCTTAAGACAAAAGGATTGACTATACAAGATTTTGCAGACTATCTCTTTACGAAAGTCATCATCCTTCGTATACCTGTTCCGCAAGATACCCAATTAAACCATTATTTTGAGATAATGAACACTCGAGGAGAGCAACTTGAAAAACATGAGGTTCTCAAAGCGGTGTTAATTAGCAAACTCACGCCTAATGAACACAAACTTTTCCATCTTATATGGGAGGCTTGTTCTGATATGAGTTCTTATGTCCAGATGAATTTATCGGTTGGTCAAAGGACGCTTATCTTTGGCGAGAAATGGACAAATCTGCAATTCAAGGATTTTGACTCATTATGTAAAGAGTTTGAAATCGAAGACAATAGCACTTTGATAGAAGATAATGAAGATTGCGCTCCACATACACTAAACAATCTCTTTGAGGATGCTAAAAACAATATAAGATACGAACTGCCTCGAGATGGAAGCCAAGACGAAGGCAAACAAGACCGATTCGGATCTATTATAAATTTTCCGAACTTTCTTCTTCAGGTACTCAAAGTCTGCTATCACGACAGTGAATTCTACAAGAAAGAGATAGATTCCAAAATCAGACTTGACGATAAAGTCTTGATTCCAACCTTCCAAACCGTGTTGAAGTCCTTAACAGACGAGGCTGAAAGAAGTCGCTTTGTAAAATTCTTCATTATGGAGTTACTCTTCTTGAGAGTTCAATATGATAGTTATGTGATTAAGCGCGAATACATCAATGGCTCGGAGAGCTGGAGTTTGAAGTCTATTCGTAAATATGACAACAACAAAGCAAATTATGTGAATACATTTTCCACAGGCAGTTCTGATGATGAGAACGATGTCGGGAAAGAAGTCAGAATGTTGGAGGCTATGTTTCACGTATCTGCACCTACACAGATTTACAAGCATTGGCTTAATGCGTTACTTTACTGCATCCATAAACAAGAACCCATCGAATCTTCTTTTCTGCGTAATCGATTATATAATTTGGCCTGCAGTTTTATGCTGGATATCTATATATGTAAAAAACAGTCTGATTTTGAAGATATTATTTACTTAAGCAATGAATTCTTGCCCCATAACAACATTGAAGACATCGATTTGAATCAACAACTTGATTGTGGCTGCAACGTTAACAATTTCGTGTTCAACTTCTATGATTTTATAACTTGGAGGAAGAACCCTACGAAATATCCAAAGTTTGAGTTTTCGTATAGAACTTCGGTAGAACATTTTTATCCACAAAATCCTATGCCTGGCTATGACAACTTAAAAAATAGAGGGCTTGACAGTTTTGGTAATCTGTGTCTTATCAGCAGAGGAATGAACTCAAAATTCAGCAACAATATGCCTAAAGCCAAACTTGACAATTTCGGTCTTATTGAAGAAGTTCGGAATGGACTTAGTTTAAAGTTGTTAGAAATGATGGATGTCGTAAAGAATATCGGCGACTGGGGCGAAAAACAAATCCGAGAATTTGATGAACTTTCCAAACATAAGATTTTGGAAGCATTGAGGCAAATTGGTTAGAAACATTACTCCTCCACCACATGAACCCATCTCATTCCAATTGCGAAAAGATTGGTTGATTGGCATCTACGTAAATTCGTATTGTAGGGAAATCAGACATTGAACGTGAAAGCGTGCCCCAGGACTCAGCCCAGGGCACACTTTCACTATCTAAATTATTATGTTTTAGCCGAATATCAGCACAACAAGCTGCGCCGTGATGACACGCATGAACATCGACAACGGATAGACCGTAGAGTATGCCACAGCAGGCGCGTCGTTGTTTGCCACCTTGTTGGAGTATGCCAATGCAGGAGGATCGGTATAGCTTCCCGACATTATACCAAGAATCGACAGGTAGTTGAACTTGAACTTGGCGCGGGCAATGAAGCTCATAATAATCTGCGGAATCACCGTTATAAGGAATCCCCAGAACACCCACATCAGGCCTTGTGCGTTAAACACCGTCTCGGCAAATTTCTCACCTGCGCCCAATCCCACTGACGCAAGGAATAGGCAGATGCCCACTTCGCGCAGCATGAGGCTCGCGCTTGTCGATGTGTAGGTGACAAGTTTGAATTTATATCCGAAACGGCTCAACAGGATAGCCACCACCAGCGGACCTCCGGCAAGACCGAGCTTCATCGACGCCGACATTCCCGGGATGGCGATAGGAATTGAACCGACAATTATACCGATGAATATTCCGATAAACATTGTCACCATATTCGGTTCGTGCAGGCGTTTCATCGAGTTGCCAAGGCGTGTGGCAAGACGCTCGATGTGGCTCGGGTCGCCCACCACGGTGATGCGGTCGCCCACCTGCAGTTTCAAGTTGGGATTGGCAAGGAGGTCGAGACCGGCACGGTTTACGCGCGTTGCGTTGAGGTTGTAGCCGTTGTGCAGACGGAGCGAGCCGAGCGTGCGTCCGTTGTAGTGGCTTTTTGTCACGAGTATGCGTCGCGAAACCACATTGCTCTGCGACTCTGCCTCCCATTCCATGTCGACTACCGGACCGATTACCATCTGGAATGCCGACTCGTCTTGTATTGAGCATACAGTGAGCAGAAGGTCGCCCTTTGACACCACTGTTTTCGATGTAGGAATAATCACTTCGCCAGTTTCTTTCACCTTCATTCGCGACACAACGAAGTCATGGTCGATAACCATGTGCAGCTCACCAATGGTTTTTCCCTCTATACGATGGTTCTCAACTTGGAATGTCACGACATAAGGCTTCAATGTGCTGTCTTCGTTCTCGTCCTCAATTTCTTTCTGCTCTTTCTCAATCTTCACACGGAACACCGCCTTCAGCAGAATCATTGACAGGATGATGCCTACAACACCCAACGGATAAGCGGCGGCATAACCCATCGAGAGGTCTTCTGCCGTGCCTGCCGTTGCGGGGTCGAGCGTGCCGAGAGCCTGCTGCGCCGCACCAAGACCTGGAGTGTTGGTCACCGCACCGGAAAGGATACCCACAATCTGCGCGATTTTCACGTCGCAAGTGTAGTAAATCACCAATGCCACTGCCACGTTGAGCAGCACCACCATTACCGCAAGCATATTCATCTGGACTCCGCCTTTCTTGAACGAGGAGAAGAAACCAGGGCCCACCTGCATACCGATTGAGAACACAAACAATATCAATCCGAAATCACGGATGAAATTGAGCAGTGTCGCATTGGCTATTGAGAAGCCGAAATGCGACATCACGATGCCTACAAACAGAACGAATGTGACACCCAAGGAAATCCCGAAGAACTTAATCTTGCCCAGCAGCACGCCCAACGCTATCACCAGCGAATAGACCACCACATCGTGGGCAATCGAGCTTTCCGTAAACAACGATACTATCCAATCCATCTATCTTTTTTTTGGTTTACTATTTTCAAGTTGCAAAATTACTGCTTTTTTTCCACATTCATTCCCTTTTCATCCACTTTTGTTGCTTTACAACATAATTTTCGAGCAAACTTATTACACACTTCAGTAAAATCTGTGTAATTTTATAGCATTTTCTACGGTTTTTCTATCAAAATATCACAAAATACACCTTTTTAGTGAAAAATATTTGGTTATTTCAGATATTCACAATACATTTGCAATCGAAAATGAAGAAAGAATTATGATATATAAGAACAACATATCAGTGGTCGGACTAATTTGCCTATCTTCAGTCGTCATTATTTGCCAAGCAAATGAGGATCGGTAGCCGACGCGGTGTTGTTTTTATATAACCAACTTACAGCGACCTTTCCTCAACATGAAGAAAGGTCGATTTTTTTATATATAAGATTATGAGCAAACCATTGAGAAGTGCGCAGTGCACACAGGGACGCCGCATGGCGGGAGCAAGGGCTTTGTGGAGAGCCAACGGAATGAAGGAGGAGCAGATAGGCAAGCCCGTGATTGCCGTGGTCAACTCGTTCACCCAGTTTGTGCCCGGGCACACGCACCTGCACGAAATCGGACAGTTTGTAAAACAAGAAATTGAGAAACTCGGATGTTTCGCAGCCGAGTTCAACACCATAGCCATCGACGACGGCATCGCCATGGGGCACGACGGTATGCTCTACTCCCTGCCGTCGCGCGACTTGATAGCCGACAGCGTTGAATATATGGTCAATGCCCACAAGGCCGACGCGATGGTGTGTATCAGCAACTGCGACAAGATAACTCCGGGAATGCTCATGGCAGCCATGCGGTTGAACATCCCTGCGATATTCGTGTCGGGAGGTCCGATGGAGGCAGGCCACCTCGGCAACCGTCCGCTCGACCTGATTGACGTGATGATCGACTCCGCCGACACCACGGTCGACGACGCGACTGTCACCCACCTTGAGCAATTCGGATGTCCCACATGCGGATCGTGCTCCGGCATGTTTACCGCCAACTCTATGAACTGCCTCAACGAGGCCATCGGACTGGCGCTTCCCGGCAACGGCACAATCCTCGCCACCCACACCAACCGCAAGGAGCTGTTCAGACGGGCGGCGGCACAGATAGTGGAAAACTGCCGGGCCTACTACTTTGACGACGATGCCAGCGTGCTTCCACGCTCAATAGCCACACGCCAGGCGATGCTCAACGCCATGACGCTCGACATAGCCATGGGCGGCAGCACCAACACCGTGCTCCACCTGCTTGCCGTTGCCAACGAGGCCGGCGTTGATTTCACGATGAACGACATCGACGTCCTGTCGAGGAAAACGCCGGTGCTTTGCAAAGTGGCACCCAACTCAAAATACCACATCGAGGACGTAAACCGGGCAGGCGGCATCCCTTCAATCATGGGCATTCTTGCCGACAACGGCCTTGTCGACACATCGTGCCGACGCGTTGACGGACTTACACTCGGCGAGGAAATCGAGAAATACGCAATCGGAGGAAAGGCATTCGGCGCAGATGCCGAAGCGTTGTGGAAGAGCGCGCCGTGCGGCAAGCGAACCACCGCCCTCGGCAGCCAAAGCTCCACCCATTCCTCGCTCGACGACGACCGCGCCGACGGATGTATCCGAGATTTCGCCCACGCCTACGTGAAAGACGGCGGACTTGCCGTGCTTACCGGCAACATAGCCTCCGACGGCTGCGTGGTGAAAACCGCAGGCGTAGATGAGAGCATCTTCCACTTCAAAGGCAAAGCCAAAGTGTTTCAGTCGCAGGAAGAGGCAGTCGACGGCATCCTTGCCGGCGATGTAGCGGCGGGCGATGTGGTGGTGATAACCTACGAAGGGCCCAAGGGCGGTCCGGGGATGCAGGAGATGCTCTACCCCACGTCATACATCAAGTCGCGCCACCTCGGCAAAGAGTGCGCCCTCATCACCGACGGACGCTTCTCCGGCGGCACTTCGGGGCTGTCGATAGGCCACATCTCGCCTGAAGCAGCGGCAGGAGGCGCAATCGGGCTGGTGCGCGACGGCGACGCCATAGAAATCGACATTCCCCGCCGCACCATCAACGTGCTGCTCTCCGACAGCCAGCTGGCAGAGCGACGCAAGGAAGAGGAGTCGCGCGGCAAAGCGGCATTCACCCCGACGAAGCGCCACCGCGAAGTGTCGAAAGCACTGCGGGCATACGCCGCCATGGTGTCGAGTGCCGACAAAGGCGGCGTTAGAATCATTGACTGACATGACAACCTATTGGGCAATCTACAACAAAAAAGCATAATATGAACGGAAACAAAATATCTGGAGCGGAAGCCATCATAAAATCCTTCTTGAGCGAGGGTGTCGACACAGTGTTCGGCTATCCCGGAGGCGCCATCATCCCCGTCTACGACGTGCTTTACGGCTATAAGAAAGAGCTGCGCCACATTCTTGTGCGCCACGAGCAGGCAGCCATCCACGCAGCGCAAGGCTATGCACGCGTCACGGGACGCACCGGTGTGGCGATGGTCACATCCGGTCCCGGCGCAACCAACATAATCACAGGCATCACCGACGCCCTCATCGACAGCACTCCGCTTGTCGTAATCACCGGACAGGTAGGCAACAGCGGTCTGGGCACCGACGCCTTCCAGGAAACCGACGTGATTGGCATCACCCAGCCTGTGACAAAATGGAGCTGCCAGGTGCGCCGTGCCGAGGACATCCCCGAAGCCATAGCACGCGCCTTCCACATCGCGTCGACCGGGCGTCCGGGTCCAGTGGTGCTCGACATCACCAAAGACGCACAGGTGCACACAATGGAATGGCATTATGAGAAATGCAACTTCATCCGCAGTTACATACCCTTCCCCGACATCAGCGATGAAGCTGTGGCACAGGCTGCCGAACTCATAAACAACGCCGAGCGTCCGATGATCATAGCCGGACATGGCGTGATGATTTCCGGTGCGGAAAAAGAATTGGCAGAAATGGCTGAGAAGGCCGACATCCCCGTTGTCTGCACATTGCTCGGACTGTCTTCGATACCGTCAAGCCATCCACTCTACAAAGGCATGGCCGGCATGCACGGAAACATCGGTCCGAATGTCAACACCAACAAGTGCGATGTGCTGATAGCCATAGGCATGCGGTTTGACGACCGTGTCACGGGCGACACGTCGAAATATGCCCCACAGGCAAAGATTGTGCATATCGACATCGACCCGTCGGAATTCAACAAAAACATACGCGCCACAGTGCCTGTGCTCGGCGATGCGAAAACGGTGCTCGGCAAACTCATCCCGATGCTCCGCAAAAACGAGCATAAGGAATGGCTCACCACGTTCAACCGTCCGGAAGCCGTGGAATATGAGAAAGTGATCAAGCCCGAGACCGAGCCTTCCGAAGGAATGATGAACATGGGAGAAGTGGCGCGAAGAGTGTCGGAGGCCACCAACAACGACGCCATTCTTGTCACCGATGTGGGACAGAACCAAATGCTCTCCGCCCGATATTTCAAATTCTCTCGTCCCGACAGCATTGTCACGTCGGGCGGACTCGGCACCATGGGATTCGGACTTCCGGCTGCCATCGGTGCGAAAATCGGGCAACCCGGCCGTCAGGTGTGCCTTTTTGTGGGCGACGGAGGTCTGCAGATGACAATACAGGAACTCGGCACAATTTTTGAGTATAAAGTTCCTGTAAAAATCATACTGCTCAACAACAACTTCCTCGGGATGGTGCGGCAATGGCAGGAACTGTTCTTCCACAAGCACTACAGCGAGACACCGATGGTCAATCCCGACTTCGTGGCACTCTGCAAGGCTTACGGCATCAATGGCGAGGACGTTGTGGAGCGCAAAGACCTCAGACAGGCAATCAAGCGCATGCTCGACTCCGACGAAGCCTACCTGCTCAACGTGTGCATCCAGCCCTACAATATGGTGTTTCCGATGACCCCGGCAGGCAGCAACGTAGACAACATTATGCTCAACGCAACGGAGCATTACATTTAACGACGACTGAACGATATGGAACAATTATACACATTCACCGTTTTCACCGAAAACCGCGTCGGTCTGCTCAACCAGATTTCGATTATCTTCACGCGCCGCAGCGTGAACATTGAAAGTCTGTCGGTGTCGCCGTCGTCGATTCCTGGCATACATAAATTCACCATCACCGCCAACTGCGACACCGACATGGCGCAGAAAATCGTGATGCAGATTGAAAAGCGCATCGATGTGCTGAAGGCATTTGTCTACACCGACGCAGACCTTGTCTACCAAGAGATTGCCCTCTACAAAGTGCCGACCGACAAACTTGTCGCCGAGCGCGACCTTGAGACAATAATCCGCGCCCACAACGCACGCATTCTTGAAATCGACAAGGAGTTTACCGTAATCGAAAAGGCCGGTCACTACAACGAGACCGAGGCGCTGTTCAACGAACTCAAAAAATATGGCATACTGCAATTTGCGAGAAGCGGCCGTGTGGCTGTGACAAAAATCAACGACGAGCCCCTTAACCGCTACCTCAACGAGCAACAGAAAAGACATAAGACAACGATATATGACAACTGACAGTAAAATTTATTCAAAATCATGGCTTCTCACTCCCGGCGAATGCAACTGTGAGAAAGAGATGCCGGTGTGGCTAATGACCGAACGCATCATCGACGTAGCCACCGAACACGCCAATTCGTGGGGCGTGGGCTATGCCCGCCTTATTCTCGACAATCAGGCATGGGTGCTGTCGAGAGTGGCGATAGAGATGAAACGCTGGCCGAAAGTCAACGAGACCTACACCCTGTCGACATGGGTGGAAGACTACAACCGGCACTTCTCCGAACGCAACATCGAGGTGACCGACACCGACGGCAACGTAATCGGCCACGCACGCACCGTCTGGGTGGTGATCGACCTGACGACACGACAAAGCTGCGACATTTCATCGCTCGACTATATACGCAACAACCTCTGCGAGAAGGAGTGCCCCATTGCCAAGCACACACGCATACGCAGTGTCGACGCGGCAAGGACTTCGGAATACACTTTCCAATATTCCGACATCGACTTCAACCAGCACGTCAACAGCCTGCGCTACATCCGCCTGCTGCTCGACCAATGGACAGCAGATTTCCACAACGAGCACGTTGTGAAGCGGTTTGAGATAGCTTATATGAACGAAGGGCTTCCCGAACAGACGGTGCAGATAAGCGTCGACGACCGGTCAGACGACTGTACATTGGAAATCAGCCACGGCAGCGAACCGTTGTGCCGCACGAGAATCGTGTTTGACAATAGATAACAACTCAAATTTATAATCATTTTTAATATATAAGTATTATGGCAAAGATTAATTTTGGCGGAGTAGAAGAAACAGTGGTTACCCGCGAGGAATTTCCTTTGGAAAAGGCAAAAGAAGTATTGAAAAACGAGACAATCGCCGTAATCGGCTATGGCATCCAGGGTCCAGGTCAGGGTCTGAACCTCCGCGACAACGGCTTCAACGTAATCGTTGGACAGCGCAAGGAGTCAAAGACATGGGACAAGGCTGTTGCCGACGGATGGATTCCTGGCGAGACTCTCTTCGACATCGAGGAGGCCGCCGAGCGTGCTACAATCATCGAATACCTTCTGTCGGACGCCGCACAGATTGAAGTGTGGCCACGCCTGAAGAAACACCTCACAGCAGGCAAGGCCCTCTATTTCTCGCATGGCTTCGCCATCACCTACAAAGAGCGCACCGGCATTGTGTCTCCCGCCGATGTCGACGTAATCATGGTTGCGCCCAAAGGCTCCGGCACATCGTTGCGCCGCCTCTTCGTGCAGGGACGAGGCATCAACTCGAGCTTCGCAGTGTTTCAGGATGCCACAGGACGCGCAAAAGAGCGTTGCCTTGCATTGGGCATCGGCATCGGCTCAGGATATATGTTTGAGACCGACTTCAAGCGCGAGGTCTACAGCGACCTCACCGGCGAGCGCGGCACGCTGATGGGCGCAATCCAAGGCATCTTCGCCGCCCAATACGACACGCTCCGCGCCCACGGGCACACCCCTTCCGAAGCGTTCAACGAATCGATTGAAGAGCTGACACAGTCGCTGATGCCACTCATCGCCGAGAACGGAATGGACTGGATGTATGCCAACTGCTCCACCACAGCGCAACGCGGCGCCCTTGACTGGTGGAAGAAATTCCGCGACGCTACCCGCCCTGTGTTCGAGAATCTGTACAACGAAGTGGAATCGGGCAACGAGGCACAACGCTCAATCGACTCCAACAGCAAGCCCGGCTACCGCGAAGGCTTGCAGAAAGAGCTGCAGGAACTGCACGACAGCGAGATGTGGCGCACAGGAGATGTTGTCCGCAAACTTCGCCCTGAAAACGATTAGTCAACCGTTTTGACCAACCGCAACAAAACGGGATGTCACGGCTCTTGCCATGGCATCCCGTTTCGTTTTTTTTGTGCTTTTTTGTTTTCGTGCCACAAAGATTGTATCTTTACACCCATAAAATTCTTTATACAATGAAATACTACTTTTATTCACTTATTGTTATTGCGCTGCTGCTCACTGCAAGCGTCAGCATCCACGCCTCAAAAAAATTAAAAGGAGAGGCATCATGCCGCACCACCAACACAGAGACAATTCTCCACGCCTGGTGCTGGTCGTTCAACACAATCCGCGAAAATATGAAAAGTATTGCCGACGCAGGGTTCACTATGGTGCAGACATCGCCGGCCAACCACTGCTTTATCGGCGACGGCGGCGGCAAGCAGATTATGGGTAACGGCAAATGGTACTACCACTATCAGCCGTTGGATTGGACCATCGGCAACTATCAGATGGGCACACGCGATGAATTCATTGCAATGTGTGCCGAGGCAAAAAAATACGGAGTGCGCGTGATTGTCGACGTGCTGCCAAACCACACGGCATTCGACACATCGGCTGTGGCGCAGGGTTTGCGCGATGCCGTCGGTGGCATCGACAACCTCTACCATGCCAACGGCCTTGTTGAAATAAAAGACTACAACGACCGTCTGCAATGCACCACCAGCGGAGTCGGAGGCCTACCAGACGTAAACACAGAAAATCCTGATTTCCAATACTACTATATGCAGTATGTAGCCGACCTTATCCGCTGCGGCGCAGGCGGTTTCCGCTACGACACGGCAAAACATATCGGACTGCCGTCAGATCCTCTCGACCCGAAGTCGAAGAAAAACGATTTCTGGCCAGTGGCCATGGGCATGAAGTCAGTGAAGGGCTTCCGTCTGGAGAACCGCGACCAACTGTTTATCTACGGCGAAGTGCTGCAGGACCGCAACGTAAAGGAAAAGGAATACGGCAAATATATGGGCTTGACCGCCAGCAACTACGGCCATGAAATCCGTCAGATTATCAGCAAACGCAAGGCGACAAGCGCGGAGGTGGCCGACTGGCAGCATTCTGTCAGCGCGACGAAACTCACCACTTGGGTAGAGTCGCACGACACATATTGCAACGCCAACGAGTCGGCAACGCTTACCGACACACAGATCAGACTTGGATGGGTGATTATCACCGCCCGGCAGAACGGCACGCCCCTCTTCTTCTCTCGCCCTGACGGCAGCACCCGTGAAAATTTTTGGGGCAACAACCTTATCGGGCCTAAAGGCAACGATGAGTTCCGCAACCCGGAGGTTGTGGCTGTCAACAAATTCCGCAAAGAAATGGACGGCGAGAAGGAATATATCGGCACTGCCGCCGACGGCTCTGTCGTGGCTATAGGCCGCGGACACAAAGGCATGGCTATCGTCAACCTATCGCAGCAGGAAGTGGCGCTCAGCATTGCCACAAAGATGGCCGACGGCACCTACACCGACGCTGTCCATGGCACTGTGTTCACAGCAGCCGACGGCATCCTTACAGCCACACTCGCTCCGGAAACATCGTATGTGATTAAATAGTGTAACACAAATACGGCAAAAAGGCAAGGTTGCGGGACGAAACCCGCAACCTTGCCTTTTTACCGCCCATAGATGCTATGTCTGGACACGCGCCTGAGTAAAAATGCAGGCATTGACGACTGCCGCCAAGCGCTTTTTTCTCCTCCAAACAGCCCAAAGCGTTTTTATGGCAACGTTTCCGACTTTTCAAACACAACGTCGCGCCACCACACATATTTTTGCCGAACCGGAAAATTATATGTAATTTTACGGCTGAAAACAATCAATAATAGAGGAAATGAAAGGAATAGTTCTCGCAGGTGGTTCTGGCACACGCCTTTACCCGATTACAAAAGGTGTCAGCAAGCAATTGCTGCCGGTCTACGACAAACCGATGATTTATTACCCCATTTCGGTGCTGATGCTTGCCGGCATCCGCGACATCCTTATCATCTCCACCCCAGCCGACCTACCGTCGTTCCGGCGTCTGCTCGGCGACGGCAGCGATTTCGGTGTCAGATTTGAATATGCGGAGCAACCGTCGCCCGACGGTCTGGCACAGGCTTTCATCATCGGCGAACAGTTTATCGGAAACGACTCGGTGTGCCTCGTGCTCGGCGACAATATTTTTCAAGGAAGCGGATTCTCAGGGGTGCTGCAAGAGGCTGTGCAAAACGTGGAACGCGATGGCAACGCGACGGTGTTCGGCTATTGGGTTGACGATCCGGAACGCTACGGCGTGGCAGAATTCGACGCCGACGGCCGTTGCCTCTCAATCGAGGAAAAACCGGAGCATCCGAAGTCGAACTATGCCATTGTGGGACTCTACTTCTACCCCAACGACGTGGTGCGCATAGCCAAAAACATAAAGCCTTCGGCTCGCGGCGAACTTGAAATAACATCTGTCAACCAAGCGTTTCTCGAAAGCGGGCTGCTGAAAGTGCAGACCCTTGAGCGCGGATTCGCATGGCTCGACACCGGCACCCACGACTCGCTTGCCGACGCCTCCATCTTCGTAGAAGTGATTGAAAAACGCCAGGGTCTGAAAATCGGATGTCTGGAGGGCATCGCGCTGCGCAAAGGCTGGATTACTGCAGAAAAGATGCGGCAGCTGGCACAACCGATGATCAAGAACCAATACGGGCAATATCTGCTGAAAGTAATCAACGAATTAGGTTTAGAATAAAATTATATGGAAGTAATAAAGACTGCTATTGACGGCGTGGTGATTATAGAGCCACGGATTTTTGCCGACGACCGCGGTTATTTTTTCGAATCATTCTCCGAACGCGACTTCAATGCGCAGGTGCGCACCGTGCACTTTGTGCAGGACAACGAGAGCCGCTCATGCTATGGCGTGCTGCGCGGACTGCATTTCCAGAAGCCGCCCTACGCACAGTCGAAACTGGTAAGAGTGGTGAAAGGCGCCGTGCTCGATGTGGCTGTCGACATACGCCGCGGCTCACCTACGTTCGGACAGCACGTTGCCGTCGAGCTTTCGGCTGAAAACCACCGGCAGTTCTTCATCCCACGCGGATTCGCCCACGGATTCAGCGTGCTCACCGACGATGTGGTTTTCCAATACAAATGCGACAATTTCTATGCGCCGCAAAGCGAGGGAGCGATTGCCTGGGACGACGCCGCTCTCGCCATCGACTGGCGCATACCTGCCGACAAGGTCATCCTGTCGGAAAAAGACAAGTGCCACCCGCTGCTGAAAGATGCAGAATGGCTTTTTGACTACAACGATAATCTCTACGAATAATGAATATACTCGTGACTGGCGCCAACGGACAGCTTGGCAACGAAATGCGCCGCGTCGCAGCTGAAAGCAGCGACAACTACACATTTACCGACGTGGCAGAACTTGACATCACCGACATTGACGCCGTCTGTGCCAAAGTGAAGGAAACGAAAGCCGACGTAATCGTGAACTGTGCCGCCTACACCAACGTAGACAAGGCTGAGGACGACGTCGCACGCGCCGACCTCATCAACAATCAGGCGGCTGGAAATCTTGCCTACGCCGCCAAAGAGGCTGGAGCAACGCTTATTCACGTGTCGACCGACTATGTGTTTGACGGATCGTCGTCAATACCATATATCGAGACCGACGACACCTGCCCTACCGGCGTCTACGGCAAGACAAAGCTTGCCGGAGAGATGGCTGTCATTGCCACTGGATGCCGCTCGATAATCATCCGCACGGCTTGGCTGTACTCCCGTTGGGGCAACAATTTCGTGAAAACAATGCGCCGCCTGACGGCTGAACGCGACTCGATAAACGTAGTGTTTGACCAAGTTGGCTCACCGACGTTTGCCGGCGACCTCGCCGATGCCATCAGCCACATCATCGAAAACCGGCTGACCGACAGAACGGGAGTCTACCACTTCACCGACGAGGGTGTCTGCTCATGGTATGACTTCACTGTTGCCATCGCAGAGGCGTCGGGCAACAGCTGCGACATCCACCCAATCCACTCCTACGAGTACCCAAGCAAGGTGGAGCGTCCGCACTATTCCGTGCTCGACAAATCGAAATTCCGCAACACGTTCGGCTTTGCCATTCCTCATTGGCACGCATCTCTGAAAAAATGCATAACACAACTGGAATCTGACAAATGAGCAATTATAAACGCAACATAATCGTGACCGGTGGAGCCGGATTTATCGGATCGCACGTGGTACGCCTGATGGTAAACAAATATCCCGACTACCGCATCATCAATCTCGACAAACTGACGTATGCCGGAAACCTCGCCAACCTGCACGACGTGGAGGACAAGCCAAACTATGTCTTTGTCCATGCCGACATCTGCGACTTCGAGACTATCCAGAAGATTTTAGCCGACTACAACGTAGACGGCATTATCCATCTTGCCGCCGAGAGCCATGTTGACCGGTCAATCAAGGACCCGTTCACGTTTGCCAGAACCAACGTGATGGGAACTCTGTCGCTGCTGCAGGCCGCCAAAGAGTATTGGGAAAGCCTTCCCGAAGGCTACGAAGGCAAACGCTTCTACCACATCTCGACCGATGAAGTCTATGGCGCACTGGAGATAACCGACTCCGAAGGCATCGAGTCGCCGTTTACCACCAAAGCGTCGTCGGAGCATCACCATGCCTACGGAAAGGACTTTTTCCTTGAGACAACGAACTACAATCCGCACTCGCCTTATTCGGCATCGAAGGCGTCGAGCGACCATTTTGTGCGCGCATTTCACGACACCTACGGGATGCCTACAATCGTGACCAACTGCTCCAACAACTATGGTCCATACCAATTTCCCGAGAAGCTGATTCCGCTGTTTATCAACAACATCCGCCACCGCCGACAGCTGCCTGTATACGGAAAAGGCGAAAACGTGCGCGACTGGCTGTATGTCGAAGACCACGCCCGTGCCATCAACCTTATTTTCCATCAAGGGAAAGTGGCTGACACATACAACATCGGCGGTTTCAACGAGTGGAAAAACATCGACATCGTGCGGGTGCTGATCAAGACCGTCGACCGGCTGCTCGGCAACCCCGAAGGCGCGTCGCTCGACCTGATTACACACGTGACCGACCGCAAGGGGCATGATATGCGCTACGCAATCGACAGCCGCAAGCTGCAGCGTGAGCTCGGTTGGGAACCAAGTCTGCAGTTCGAGGAGGGCATCGAGCGCACTGTGCGCTGGTATCTCGACAATCAGGAGTGGATGGACAACGTCACCTCCGGCGCATATCAGCACTACTACGACGATATGTATAAAAACCGGTAACAGCAACCGTAAGATAACGACAAAAGGCTGCGGCACATCGGATTGTGCCGCAGCCTTTTGCTATATATGCAAACGCACCTTATCGTATCACGCACTTGCCAACAGCCCTTACCGATGGCGACTGCAGAACTACAAAATAAATTCCTGTGCCTGCACTCTTAGCATCGATGTCAAGAGTGTTGGTTCCCGCCTGCAACGCCACGTCGTGGGCGACAATCATTTGTCCCGTAGCCGAGAACATAGACAACCGCGCCTTCTCGCTGCATTGCGAGTCGTAGCGCACCTCAACAGTTTCGCCACGCAAGGCAATTCCAAGAGCGGAAGGCTTGTCGGCAACCACCGTTTCCACGCCGCTTTCCGCCGAATAGTGCGTAGCCATGTTGCGAAGAGCAATCGTGCGCGTCTCGCCACGTTTTTTGGTGTCGAGAGTGAACCGCATTGTGGTTAGTTTCAACGGATAGCGATAATATTCCATCGGCTCGTCGGCAAAGGCCGTGTTCAAATCCGCCAAATCCACATTGCGCATCTCCTGCTTGCCCAATGCATCGACATAGAAGAAATGCACTTTCTTGACAACGCCATCCTTGTCGTCAAGATCTAACGACAACGACTCCGGCAATCCGAACAGCGTCTTGTTGAAAGTCAAGTCGATTGTTGCAAGGCGACCGTTGGTGATGTCAAACGACCACGCTGCGCCCGAATTCCAACCTTCAGGAAGAGCAGCCGTTGATACAGAGAGATTCGACACTCCCGACAATGCGCGTTCAAAATCGCTGTCGTTGGTGAAATCAGTCACCAACACAGGCTTGTCGCTGTTCTCCACCGTCACGTTGACACTCACCGCAACATCGCCAAACCGTCCGGTCACAACCGTAGTGCCGTTTTGTCCGGCATAAATCATACCGTCCTCAACACGGCACACGTCGGGATTCTCCACCTCCCAGCTGAAAGCTATCGGACTGAGCGCGAAATCAGCAGTAGCTGTTTTGCCAATAAGTTCTATCAGCGGCGTGTGTTTTTTATCGACAATCACACTCTCATATTTAGGCACCACATTGTCAACCGCAATTGTTGTTACAGGAATCTCCGCGCGCAAACCGTCTTTCTCGGCAATAATCTTGCCTGTCATTCCTTCCGATCCCGAATGGAAATACCCGTCGGCATCGACTGTTCCAAGAGCGGCAGGCTCACAAGAGAAGCTGCACCCCTTCAAATCCTTGTCGAGCACCTCGTCATATTCATTGAACGCCATCATGCGCAATGGAGCAATGGCAATCACCGACATGTTTATCGCCGACTTGCTGAACGCTATGCGAGCAACTTTGTTAGACTCCGGGGCAAGCGACACAGCAAGCATCGCGTCTTCAACAGGACGCACAGAGCCGCGGCCAGGGAGATTGAGCATCTCGCCGTCGACAGCAATGGCTGCGCTGCCTCCGCTGTCAAAGTTCACTATATCCCAAGCTCCGCGATTCACCATCCAGCTGCAAAGATCAATACAGTCAATCGCAGAACTCTGAACCGACATCTCATTAATCAACATATACAGTTTGGTCTTGTCTTTTGAGATTCCGGCAAGCACGTGCGCCGACTTCTCATATTCACGGCCATTCTCAAAATTGTTATACTCGCCGTCGTGGAACACACCGTCGTGTACAAGGCTCGGATAGCCGTGAAATGCGTTCAGAATGTTCTTCGGCGCCGTACCCCACTTCGTGCCATCAACCGTCTGCTCCACTCTGACCACATCGCCAACCGACAAAGGATGCTGATTGTAGGCATCGATGGCATCGCCTCGCAGATAAAGCACATACTCGGTCTTCGTCGACTGGATAGGCTCGTCCGACACCGCCTCTACACGGCACGGAGTAGGATCGCCGTTGACAATCCATTCGCCTTGAGGTTTCAGCTTAATATATTTGCCGGCATCTTTTAGAGTGATGCTGTTCATGCGGTTAAGCAGGATGCAGTTGCCTGTGAAACCATTAGTGGCATCCGAATTGTAGCACGAGATGTCGAGCGACAGCCCGTTGTCGGCAACCACACGCGTCGTAAAACCGGTATGGGCAAATATTTCCGCTTTCTTATCCTTTGTAATTGCGAGCAGAGAGCGTGCGAAATCACGACGCCACGCAAACTCGCCGTTGCTGATGTTGATGCCAATGCAGACACCCATGTCATAACTGAAGAAATCGTGGTTCCAAGCCACCTTGACGTTGTGTCCCGGACGCGAATTCTGCTTATAGAACGTAGGCAGGTCCCAACGCTGCACATCAGGCACAGCATCGCGGCTCTGCGCCTGCTCAATCTTGTTGTAGGGATTTGTAAGGTCTATTTCTGTGAACCACAGAATGACAGGTTTGTCGGGATAGATATACTTGGTATACTTTATTCCCGGTCCAACGGTGTAAGACTCCACCTCTTCCACAGGACCCCACTCCGGCTCCTTGATTACATCGGCAGCCGCCGCTTTCATCACAATCGGCGACATCAGGCTTGCCACAAGCAGTGCCCCGAACATTTTTAATTTCATAGTTTTATGTTATCTTTTATGATTTGTGCATCAAAGGTAGCAACAATTATCCCTTCTACAAAGGATTTCCTCAAATAGTTTGCGGAAACATGCACGCCATCGTTCCTGCACGTTATAACTTTTTCAACTACCGAGCCGATGCCAACGCATCCAACGTTTCGCTACCGTCCTCACCATATTTACCATCCTTGGCCTCATATATAACCGACGGCTCCAACACATTGACTGAGTGCCAAACACCCTGCGGGACAACACATCCATAACTTCCGTTTGCCGGATCCAGCAGAATGCTTTCTTTTTTATTTCCCTCATCGTCATAGAAAACTTCTTCAAGCTTCCCACTCAGAAGAAAAACGTTTTCTGTGCTGTGTAAATGCCGATGAATCGGCACAACAGTCCCAACCTGCAACGCATTAAGCATACGCTGCGAATTATCATTGGATGATGTACGCAAATCAAAGTTATGCCGCAAGCGAGGATTTACCGCAGCCTGTTCAAGCATTTTGTTCAAAAAGTCTTTGTCGATTCTCATAATTTCTATAATTCCAACGATGTCTGTCGTTTCGCGTTATATTCCTCCAGCGCCCTTCTCAATATCATCAATGCTCTCTGCAAATCTTTCTTACAAAGCACGTATGCCAGTCTCACCTGATCCTTGCCAAGTTCCGGATTGGTATAGAATCCCGCAGCAGGAGCCATCATGATCGTCTCTCCCAAGACCTCTTGTCCCTTATCTCCGGAAGGCTTCATCGCAGAAGTCTTTTCATCCACATATCTGAATTCTTCCAAACACCATGCGCAGAACTTCTCGGCATCATCAACAGGCAATTTTGCCACAGTGTAGAATGCCCCCATCGGCATCGGAGTATAACAACCAGGGATTCGGTTCACGCCATCTATCAAACATTTTCTACGTTCCACATATTCATCATACACCTCACGAGAGTATTGTTCCGTACCTTCTATCGATGCCTCCGCAACCAACTGTCCCAACAATGGCGGGCTCAAACGAGCCTGACAGAATTTCATAACAGTCTTGCGCACTCTCACGTTTTTAGTTATGAGAGCACCAATGCGGACGCCACACTCAGAATAACGCTTTGAGACAGAATCTATCAGCACAACATTCTGTTGGATTCCCTCCAGGTGCATTGCCGATATATATGGAGAGCCCGTATATATAAACTCACGATAGACCTCATCAGAAAACAGATAAAGATTATATTTCTTCACAATGTCCCTTATTTGGTTCATCTCCTTTTGAGTATAGAGATAGCCGGTGGGATTGTTCGGATTGCAAATCAGAATAGCCTTTGTATGCTCATTGATAAGCTCCTCAAATTTCTCGACCTTAGGCAGACAGAATCCTTCGTCGATTGTTGTTGAGACTGTCCGGATAACAGCTCCCGCAGAAATGGCGAAACTCATATAGTTGGCATATGCCGGCTCCGGCACAATAATCTCATCTCCTGGGTTCAGACAACTCATAAACGCAAACAACACAGCCTCAGAGCCTCCAGAAGTGACAATAATCTCGTCGGCGTCCAGTTTTATCTGGTATCTGTCGTAATATCCCACCAACGCTTGCCGCAAAGACAGGTAGCCCTGAGAAGGAGAATACTCAAGTGTAGTTCTGTCTATATCCCTCAGTTTGTCTATTGCTTTTTGTGGAGTAGGCAAATCCGGTTGTCCGATATTCAATCTGTATATTTTAACACCTTTTTCCTCTGCTTTATATGCCAAAGGAGCCAGCTTCCGAATCGGGGATTCCGGCATTTCTATTCCTCGCTGAGAAATCTGAAGCGTATCATTCATTTTTCGTCTTTAATAATGTTCATATCTTTTTAGCTCTCGACATAAGGGCTGATTATAAAATCGTTTGCTAATAATCCCGACTTCACACTATGATTGAATCCTTTCCCTATGGTCAGGGTCAGTAGAAATTTAGTGGGGATAAGCATATAAATTGGCGATACGGAAAAGA
>OGNQ01001041.1_pt1 | contig 22193 bp, 12 predicted proteins | sample 1573481 | NCBI WGS metagenome assembly OGNQ01 (sample SAMEA2581920, study PRJEB24529) | metagenome | biome: Human gut stool | place: China | collected 2011 | reverse complement strand
GCTTGCCCTGGGCTGGGTGCTACATTGGGCTTTCAGCCCGCGCTTGCTAAATCCGGAACTTCAGTAGACTAATACAGAGAATACCCCCTATATATATAAGAGCAAAGATATGAAACACAACATTCTATTCATATTGCCGCTACTTACCCTTGCCGCAGCTCCATGCTATGGGCAAGGCTGCAAGCGTGTGCATATAGCCAACGAAAGCATAACGATAGAGAATGTGAGGGTTAAGAGCATGGGCAAAAAGGTGACTCTTGCCATGACTGTGAACCTGGACAAACTGAAGATGGGTGCCAACAACCAGTTTGTGTTCACGCCAACCATAGCTACCAGCGATGGCGAGGTGGTGATGCCAAAGATGGTGATAAACGGCAAACGACAGCACATAATGCAGCAACGCAACAAGCGAAAGGCGAAAAACGACGAGGCGTATGTGGTGAGGAGAAAAAACGGCAAGCCGCAGCAGATAGAATATCTGCAATCGGTGAGCTACGACAAAAGGTTGGGCAACTACAGGGTGAACATAAGCGAAGACCTTTGCGGGTGTGGCGACAACATTGGCAACAAGCACTATGAGCTGGCAGAATATCGACGACCTACGGCAATGTATGTGCGTCCAGAGGTGGTGGCAGAGAAAATTCAGGAGCTGAGCAAAACGGCATACATCGATTTCCCCGTGAACCGCACAGAGCTGAATCCACAATATCGCAGAAACCCCGAACAGCTGGACAGCATAGTGAGAACCATCGAGGCGCTGAAGGCTGACAAGAATATCACCGTGGTGGGCATCAATATTCATGGCTTTGCATCGCCTGAAGGAAGATACGAGAGCAACAACTATTTGGCGCAAGCACGTGCGAAAACGCTGACGGAATATGTGCAGCGCATGGTGAAACTCGACAAAGAGATATTCACAGTGTCGCATACCGCCGAAGACTGGGAGGGGCTGTGCAAATATATTGCCGGAAGCAACATGGAGCACAAGCAGCAGATACTCAGCATTGCCAACGACACATTGCTGAAGGAAGACGAACGCGAGGCACGGATAAAGGCTGAATATACCGAGGAATACAAGTTTTTGCATGCAACATGCTATCCTGCATTGCGCCGCTCTGACTATCACATAAAATACAAGATTCGACCATTCAATGTGGAAGAGGCAAAGAAACTGATAACAACTCGTCCGCAGCTGCTATCGCAAAACGAGATGTTTATGGTGGCACAAACCTACGAGCCTGGCTCGAAGGAGTTTAACGAGGTGATGGAAATTGCGGTGCGCATGTTTCCTGATGACCCCACTGCCAACCTTAATGCTGCTTGCACGCGTTTGAATGCTGGCGACGCAGAGAGTGCCAAGCCATATCTCGACAAGGCTGGCAACAGCCCTGAGGCAGAGGCGGCACGGAAAATATATGAAGAGATTATTAAGTAAATTCGAGTTTCGGATTTAGCAAGTGCGGGCTGAAAGCCCAAGTATTTACTTAGCCCAGGGCAAGCGAAGCGGCACCCTGGGTTGATATGAAAGCAAAAGTTACGCCCTGTAAGGGCAGAAGTAACAGAGCTTTTTTACTTTTGCCCTTACAGGGCGCGACTGCTCCAACACGCGATACCCAGGGTGCCGCTTCGCTTGCCCTGGGCTATGAAGAACATTGGGCTTTCAGCCCGCCCTTGCTAAATCCGAAACTCGAGTAAATATCAACATTATTAATAACAACTTAATTTCCTGTTATGAAGATTTCTAAATTATTCCCTTTTGCATGTGTGGCATTGATGATGTCCGCATGTGCTTCAGACAAAGAAGAGATTGGTAGTGGCACAAAACCTGGTAGTGATCCGCAGTATCTCGCTGTGAACATTGTGAATGTGGGAGCTACTCCTACAACACGTGCTGCTGGCTATGAGAATGGAACTGCGGAGGAAAGCGCTATCAAAAAGGTGCGCTTCTACTTCTTCAACGGTGATGGTTCTCCATATCTTATTAAGAATCCTGGTATGGGTGTAGAAGGTGGCGGAGACAAAAACTGGCTTGAGGCTTCTCCTGCTGACGACACCCCAACTTCAGGCACACCATCACAGATAGAGAAGATTACGCAAACCGTGCTCGTAATCAATGGTGTTCAGGCTGCTGCTCCTGCTGCTATTGTGGCAGTTGTTAATCCAGAAACTGTTGAGGCTACAACACTCCAAAATGAAAAAGGTGGTGATGTAATGAGATTGAGCGAACTTCGTTATTCTGCAGTAGGTAGCCAATTCTACAAAAAGGACGCTACAGGTAAAGAGTCTGACTTTGTAATGAGCAACTCTGTATATGTCAATGCAGGTGAAGATGTTTGTGCATCGCTTGTTGCAGGTCATGTAACAACTTCGGCAGCAACTGCCAAGGCAAAACCTGTTGACCTCTATGTAGAGCGTGTTGTGGCTAAGGTTACTGCCGATGTTGACAATAACGCCTTTGAGCTTGGCAACGGTACGAACTGGAACAAAACCAAATATGGTACAAAAAATCCTGTTGGAAAATCCGGCGACTATGATGTTTATGCTGTTATCGAAGGCTGGGGCCTGGCAAATGAGAATGGCAAGGCTGAAGTAGAAAAGCAGGTAAATAAGACATGGACCGACGGAATTTTAGGTTTTACTCCTTGGACAACAGCCGACTATCACCGTTGTTTCTGGGAAAAATCAGTTGCAATTGATGCAGGCCCTGGCGCCAATCAGCCTGTTAATCCTACGTTTAACCAATTGAATGCCAAGATGCATGACGTGTTGTACACATTGCCTAACACGCCTGAAAGTAAAGTCACTGATTTGAAAAACAACAATCTGACAAAGTTTGCAGTTGCTGCCACTCTTAGATACAAAGATGCTGACAACAACTGGCACTATGCCGAAATTTGTAGATACAATGGTGTGTCTATTCTTGGAATTGACAATCTTAAGAGGCAGGTGGCATTGACATTCTCGCAGTATTACACAAGTACTGATGGCACAAATTATACCCAGCTTTCAAAAGATGATATCAACTTTAAGAATCCTGGTGGTACTATGCAACAATATCTCGTAACTCCGACATTGGCAGACGCCCCTACTGGTACTAAGTATTACACCAAGACAACTACAGGCACCACTCCTACTTTCACAGAAGTAGATAAGGCTAAAGTATTGGCAGCCATTGAGTCAGATAAGGCTGAAATCAGAAAGGACGGTAGAGCTTACTACTATGTTCCTATCAAGCACCTTGGAAGTACTAAAGCATATGCTGACGCAATTGCCGAATATGGTATTGTGCGCAACCACTTCTACAAGATTACTTTGTCAGGCATCACAGGCTTTGGTACACCTGTATACGACCCCGACAAGGTGGTTGTTCCTGCTGTGCCTACATACCAAGACACCTACCTTGCAGCACGCGTTCAGGTACTGCAGTGGCGTGTGGTAACGCAAAGCGCAAGTCTTGGTAACTAACGGGTTGACGGGTTGACGGGTTGACAGGTTAACAGGTTAACGAGTTCACAGGTTAACGAGTTCACAGGTTAACGAGTTGACAAGTAAGTATGCAATACACTACTTATTATGTTAAAGTCATAATGGTAAGAAGCTTAAAAAGCTTGGCAAACTTACCTGTTATCCCGTTAACTATTCAACTTGTTTACTAATTCCGACAACGCGTAAGCATAATATATCTCTATACACATAGTTGGTACGGCTCAGTGTCGTACCAACTATAACATAAGGTATCAAAGAAACAATAGTACATACATTACATTCTGCTTATATGAGATACTTAAGGTCTATCTTGAACACTACAAACAAGATAACTCTCGCTCTTATATCGTCATTAGCCATATCTTCTTGCTCTATGATGCACGATGACATGGACGGCTGTAAAAAAGACTTGAGAGTAAGGTTCTGCTACGATATGAACATGGATTTTATAGACATCTTCAACTCACCAGTGAATACGGTGACCCTGCATGCCTATAATCCAAATGGCGACCTGGTATTCAATAAGACTGAGGAAGTGAGCAATATAGCTGCCGCTGGAGGCTATATGAAGCTCGATATCAAACCAGGCATATACACCCTGCATGTATGGGCTGAAGGCGAAGAACGACAGCCAAACTCATACACGTACACAACAAGCGGCGATGCAACAAACGACATCACCAAACTCGATTGTAAGATCAATAGAACAACCAGAGACATACAGCACGACCTGACAGCCCTATACCACGGATACTCTAAAAATGTAGACATGCGTATGGAGGACTATGGAACAAAAACCATAACGGTGCCACTAACTAAGAATACAAACAACGTCAAAGTGGTGATACAAAACACATCTGGCAAGAGACTAAAAGCCAGCGACTTTGACTTCAAGATAGACGACGATAACGGCTGGCTTGCCTACGACAACACACCTGTAATGGACGACTCGATAACTTATCGCCCATGGGCGCAATACGACGGCAGCGTCAGAGCAGTGAACGAGAGCGAAACACAGGTGTCGGCAGTAGTGGCTGAGATGACCGTAAACAGACTGTTTGCTACAAAACACCCACGACTTAAGGTTTACAATACGAACAACGGGGAAATGGTGTTCAACATACCTCTCATAGACTATGCGTTGCTTGTGAAAGGAAACTACAACAAGGCAATGACTGACCAAGAGTACTTAGACCGACAGGACGACTATAACTTCATCTTCTTTGTAGACGACCGCTTAAATTGGCTAAACGCCAATATATATATAAACTCTTGGCGAGTGGTGTTGCAAAATATTGAAATGTAGAGAAAGAGAAATAACTCAAGTTTCGAATTTAGGCGGGTACGGCCTGAAAGGCCAACAGCACTTAGCCCAGGGCAAGCGAAGCGGCACCCTGGGTATCGCGTGTCGGAGCAGTCGCGCCCTGTAAGGGCAAAAGCTTTAAGACATGGCGCAGGTATTGAACAAAATATACATACGATGTTCCACTTTAAGACCGCTAAATCAGCTATCAAGTAAGAATAACAACATAAAGGGTTAAAGCTTTTGCCCTTACAGGGCGCGGAGACTCTACTATGCGGGAACCCCAGGGTGTCGCTTCGCTTGCCCTGGGCTATGTGTTCCATTGGGCTTTCAGCCCGCCCTTGTTAAATCCGAAACTTCAGGAAATAAGAATGGAGATATAGAATACGATACTTTATTATTCTAAACAACAGTGTAATACTTGATGTTATATCATATTAAACATATTACCCTTATAGCGGTTGTCGGCATAATGCTATGCTTGGTAATGGCAGCTTGTTCTGATAGCAACGTAGAAGACGCTATCGGTATGGACGATGTGCGTGTAGCCTTTACGCTGGCGGTGGCAGATGTCAGGACAACTCGTGCCGCCAACGAGGGGTGGGACGACTACGATCACCCGCTGCCCGGCATTGAAAAGGAAAATATGATTAACCCCGACGACTTGTATATAGCCATCTGCGACAAAGGGGGCAACATCATCGGAGATGTGAAGACGATAAAGGTTGTACCTATGAGCGACCCTTCGGGCAATAAATATGCCATTACCGGAGTGTGGAAGAATGCTAAAGACAATATTGCCAAGGCTAAGAAGATAATGATTGTGGCTAACTGCAATGCTTCAAAACTTAGCACCATTTCACTACCCGACTTGACATACAACCTTGATACGGGCACACGAAAATATATACCAATGTGGGGCGTGGCTTCGCTGCCTGAACTAAGCCTCGGCACACAAACAGATATGACAGAGCCAATATATTTGCTAAGAGCTATGGCCAAGGTGAGAGTTGGTATGCGCTCGGATATGCCGTCGTACGGCTACTCTATAGGCAGTATGCACATCAACAACTATAATACCAAAGGCTACTGTCTGCCCAACAACTATAAGCTGGCTGACAGAACGCAGGATATACGCTTCGACAATTCGCTGCATGTGTTTGACAGCAGGGAGGCAAGTATAGACTTATTGGAGGAGAGAGCAACATACATACCAGAATACGACAATACCAGTAGTGGTGCCACACCTGCTACGATAACAATAAACCTGAACAGAAACGGCAAACACGAAGGTACATATACCCTGTATTTTCGCAACTACGACACAGCCGGAGAACCTACAGGCACGCCGTACGATATACAGCGCAACCACTTCTATACATTCATGGTTTACAAAGAGGGCGGAAAGCTCATCGTAAACCTGCACGTAAGAAGATGGAACAAGCGAGAATACGACGAAGAAATAATAATGTAAACGCGTTGGCGAAATTAGTAAACAAGTTAACGGGTTAACAGGTAAATCAGTACCGTACCACTAAAAGTAATAAGTAGGTGTTCAAAATTATTTTTACATTGAAAGTGCATTATCGGGGCGCAGATGTTTCCTTCGGGTGAGGGAGCATAGCGGGCTATGTGACCGAGGCCGAAGGGAACAGATGCGCCTCGAGAATGTGCTTTCAATGTGAAAATGACACCTACTGATTGTATAAAATAATTTTGAACACCTACTTATAAATATATGAAGAAAATATCGCTTTTGATAGTCTCGCTCATTGCATCACTTGCTCTATGTTGTTGCTCGTCAGACCCTACTACCGAGCCAACAATTGATAGCAAGCCTGTAACTGTGCGCATAAATATTTCAACCCCGACAGGAAGCGCTGCATCACGTAGTAGCGGTTCGTTGGAATGGACCGACGCCAATGTCGAAAAAGGCGAGATGATGAACAACTGCTTCACCATCGTTGTACAGCATGGTATCATCAAACATCTGCTTGTTAGCGAAGATTATGCTGAAGAGAAGAGCTGGGTGGGCACGCTTACGGCTAAGATAGAACCAGGCGAAACTACATTCTATTCTTTCGCAAATATTAAACCTGAGGCTGTGGGGCTCGACCCGAATATCGACTATTCTACATCTGATACGCCGCTCCCTGCCGACTTCGACAATAAGCTATATACCGTAAATGGCAATGTGCTTACGGCAGCCGACTTTCCTGGCGGCATACCTATGAGCAACAAGCAGACCATAGAGATAAAGAAGAATACTTCGGATGTCGATCTCGAAGTGATAAGAATGGTGGCTAAGGTGAAGCTGAAGATAACCAACGACACGCCAAACGACATCACGCTAAAGAAAGTGGCACTTACAGATATTACCAAGAACGAGGCCAACAATCTGTATCTGCTGCCCGGCAAGGACAATGGCACAGCAGTTGAACCACATATCAATGCTTCGGCAGCGAAAGAGACGTTTACTATAAATCTCAACCCTGAAGTGGTGGTAAAGGCCAATACTACGACACCGACGATAATAAGTTTCTACGTCAATGAGTCGATAGCTCGAATGCCAAACTACTTTGTAGTGAGCGTTAAGACCGACCATGCCACAATGAACCATCGTGGTGCATTGTCAAACTGGAACACAATATCGCGTAACGACTATCTTGAGATACCAATAAAGCTAAACGACTATCGTGTAAGATTCAAGGTTGAGCAGTTTACCCCCATTGGCGTGCTGCCTGCTGTTGAGCAGAACGACGAGATGCTTACCGTAAGATTTAAGAGTTATGGTGAGTTCCATCTCATACCCTATGTAGTGCGCATAAGCGATGGTGTTGAACTCAAACCAGGTGTCGATGCAGCCGACGGTTGGGTGTTTGCCGGTTGGCAGACATTGACGTTGCAACCCGACGGCGAAGGTATATGTATATACGACCGTATGCCCACACCAGTGCCATCGCGACACACCATAGAGGGCGTAATTGGCAACCGCAATGGATATGCCATACACAAGGTGCTGATAGGTATCAATCAGTTAGGGTATGACATTCCGTATAAAGTGGAAATTATAAAAGAGTAGTGTATTATGAACAAATACAAATACATATATTTATGCTTTATGGTGTTGGCATGCTGTGCCACCACCACCATTCATGCACAACAGAGTGTGTTCAAACATTGGGAGGGCGTGACTGGCAGACCGCTTCAGGCCAATCCTTATGGACAGATGATGCAGCAGGTGCATGAGTATGAATATACCTATTATGTAGAGCCGGGAGAGGCTGTAGACTTGCTATTGCCGTTTGAAGGATATACAACGGACGGTGCACGGCAGAGTCGCTCAAACGAGCCAAAGGGCTACATCAGATGGTATGACTATAAGACTGACATGAAAAGCAGCAGGCTCTCAGAATACGACAGCTATCACAGCTCTTTGGAAGAGGTTAGCGATGCTGCTAACAATGTGCGTGGTCTGTTTGCTTGGAAAAAGTCTATAAGTGGTGAAAAGTATGGACCGAGTAGAATAAGGCAGGGTGTAAAGTATAAAGCACCAACCGAGGCGGCAAACGCTAATTGGGAAGGAGAGGAAATAGCATGTGATGTGAGTAAATATATCGACTTTGACCCCTTTGAGACTGGTGGCTTCTTCAATAAACGATATTTCCAGCGTGAGCCTACACTGCAGATACGATATATCTTCCACATAAGGTCGGCAAAGAGTATAGCAGAGAATATAGTCAATGCGTTTCCGACAGACAAGCGTGCGGCTAACTCCGACTTGACGATTGAGGACAACCGCCAAATATTATTTGGTGCTAAAGACGCGAATTCCTCAATGGCAATACGCGTCAATATGTTGCCAAGCAACTACTATTTTTATCCCCTTAAGGAAACCAATCATCACGTATATGCAGCAGATGATGCACATCTGATAAGACGTGCCGACTTTGATAAGACCAAAATGGTGCAGGCTACGCGTTATCAATGGCGTGCTTATGATAAGACCAAGACTAAATATACCATTCTGGCAAGAGATGCTAATGAGAATTTTCAGATATGGTCGGCCACAAGCATGAATACCATTATGACAAATGGTAATGGGTGGTGGACATTGGACGGAAAGAAAACTTCAGAACCGACCATTACTTTTGGAGATGTGGTGTATATTGTGTGCTATGCCAAGAATGGCAACGACATGGCTCCGATAGCCAATTACGAGATATTGTATAATAATACTTATCCAAAGACGCGTGAGCAGATTTTAGCTGATGGCGATAACGACCGCACTTATGACTACCTCAACACCCACTATCAGCAAGCTACAAAGCCTATATCGTTTGACGATGACAATAATACGCTGACATTGGACGCACCTACAGCAGCTAACAACATCTCTACGCTGTCTTCGCAATGGGACAAACGTGCGTATTGTTACGCTTATCCACAACTGCGCGACCTAAGTTGGCCTGATGATTATGGTGTTATACACGGCGAGTATGGATTGTACAAGAGTGCGAACGTGCCGGGTGTGTCGGACGCGAACCAAGAGAGTGCTGGTGGAAAAAAGATGTACCAATGGTGGGCTTCTGAAGTACTTTACGACCGCACCTATGAGCTTACGGGCGGCAAGCAGTATGGATACTTCTTGTATGTAGATGCTTCAGATGAGAGCCGACAGATTGCAACTATCGACTTCAAGGCCGACTTGTGTTCGGGAGCGCGTCTTATCTTTGCAGGAGCAGTGGCAGACTTTACGTCTGGAAAGACACAACCTCAGTTGATGTTCAAACTATATGGCATCATAAAGGACGAGCAGGGCAAGGTGACCTATCAACGATTGCTGTCGTCGTTTAGCTCGGGCGACCTTGCCAACAATACTGCAGGCGGCATACAACAGGGCAAGTGGTTCCAGGTGTATAGCCGACTGGTGATACGAAAGAAGGCAGGAGTGGAAAACTATTCCGACTTCCGTATTGTGGTGGACAATATGTGCGACAACACCAATGGTGCCGACTATGCTATTGACGACTTGCGACTATATATACAGCATGCCAAGATAGACGTGATACAGAACAAAGCAGTGTGTCCAAGTCAGCTCAAAGGTTCGGGCAATACCGATGACGTTAAGATCATGATAGCCTCTCACTACGAGAACATACAGGCTGTTGTAGGTGTGGGAGTGGCTTCAAAGTTGTTTTACCGTATATGCGACTTGGAGGGCAATCCTGTTGCAGGTATCGACTATGATGGCGACGGAAAAGCTGATGAATATGGTGTGGCAGAAGTGCCTGCTGAATACAACGCAAGCAAGATGCTGCCAAGCTATGCAGCAGGAGGCAGCACCAATTCGCCAATGTTTACAAAGGACGTGGACGGGAATATACTGCTATTGCTTGCCTATCGCCATTTCAACTTGGCTTTTGGTACTAAGTATTACATTTCGGTAGCTATTCCTAACGAAGACGATCCTGACAAGCCTGATGAATGGGGTAAACCTACTGATGCTTGCTCTTCGTATAGTGAGGACTTTGAGTTTGTACAGCAAAAGTTTACTGTTTCGGACGCTACCGGAAATACCGTATCAACGGTACGTGTGTCGTGCGATGGATCTAATAAGCCTAACGTTAACATTAGCGGAAAGTTGCTGACTACCGACGTAGTGAATGGTGGTACAATTACATTGCATAAGGTTAAATTAGACTGGTTCTTCAGCGAGCCAGACAAGGAGAACAATTTTGCCTCCATCGACATGTTGCAAGAAACGCTGGCTAACTATCGCAACATAGCTGAGTATACCGAAGTGAAAGGTCTTGATGCGGGATATAAAAACATAGATTCAACAGGCTATGCACTATTGAAAAAGTATGTGGACAACGGGCAGTTGCTGCTTTCGGCAAGCAACAATCTTGACGACTATCAGTATAACTCAGAAAAGACTGGGATATACAAGGTGGCTGCAATCCCTGTAACAACAACATTTACAGAGGGTACAGTAAAATACGAAATCTGCCCCGACCCCATGTACTTTACTCTGCGTATCGTCAAAGATGGTCCGAAACTTACTATGGGTGATGCAAGTGTTGCTTACCCTACAGACGACCGCAGCGTGCGTATAGGCTTGCCGCAAATAAAGGCTATGCTGGCAGCAGGAAAGGAACTGAGATTGCCCGTAGCAAACCTTGAAGATGCTGCCAAAATTAAGTTTCAGAATGGCTCAAATGTGTTTGTTTCCAATTCAAACGATCCAACATTCAACCTTGGTTCTACTACAAAGCAGATTGTAGGGAAACTAAAGGAAACAACTCTTGAGGGAACTTCGCTGACAGGAGGTAAAGGCTATATAAGTTTACTCTTCGACAACGACAATGCTTTGGATATTCTACACGAAGGCTATTGGTATGAGCTGAACTTCTCGTACGAACAAGATGTCGCGGGGTCTACCATGTCGTGCCCAGGAGAAGTTTTCATCACATTCAAGGTGGTGCCAGAATATCTGACGTGGAATTCTACACTTGCCAACAGGCTTAATGCAAACTGGAACAACGACCTAAACTGGAAACGGTCTACTGCGGCTGAATTGTATAAAACTGACTATACTGACTATGGTACAGGAATTTACGACAAGCTAAACAGTAACCAGGCATACACACCAATGAAATTCTCGAAGGTTACCATACCTGACCAAACGGGCAAGGTGTATCCCGCACTCGGCAATATCGTATACCGCGAAGGAAACAACATCGCCCTTAAGCTTACAAACTATAAGGGCGAGGAGGCTACAGCGGCTATTGCTTACGATATGCTAACAACATGGAACTATAACACTAACGACCATTCAGACACAGGCGAAGGCTGGTTTACTTGTGAAACGTTCAAGGGCAATACTTGTGATGAAATATACTTCAAGCCACAAGCTGAATTACTCAATCAAGCTTACCTTGTGTATAATAAGGCTTACGTAGAAAAGGAGATGACTCAAAATAAATGGAATATCATTTCATCGCCTTTGAAGGATACGTATGCAGGCGACTTCTTTGTGCCGGTTAAAAACAATCCCACGTATGGGTCGCGTGGTAGAGAATGCAAGGAAGCTTTCACACGCATGGAGTATGAGTATGCCCTTACAAATAACAGCCGTGTGGAAGCACCTGTTTACCAGCGCAATTGGGACAGCAACGGCGAACAGGTTATCAATGGTATAACGAGCTACAATGCAGATGACTATTTTAATGGTTATAATCGCATTGATACAATAACAGATGGCGCAATGAATATCGAGTCGCTATATTGGAGTCATGTGTTCAACAAGCTGGACGAGAAGTATGCCGATGGCAGAGGGTTTGCCATTAAGGCTGGTGACGATTATAAAAATGTAACACCAACGTGGCTTTTCCGTTTACCAAAGGAGGATAAAGAATATTTCTATACTACTGTTGATAACAATCCATACAATTCAGATGGCAAATTTATCAAGGAGGTTCCGGTGGATAAAACGGATATATATAAGTTTAATGTGGCTTCTGTTACTGCGGCGAATGAATTAGGAACTATAAAACAGCAACTAACCACAAACACACATAGCAAGAACTGCTATTATATGGTTGGTAATCCGTATACAGCAACGCTGAGTATGTATAGCTTCCTCAATGGTAACCCAAAGTTTGAACGAAAAGTATGGACTATTCAAGATGGTGTGCTTAAAGCGTATCTCATTAAAGAAGGTACATACAATCGTAAAGAAGATTTGCTGATTGAGCCTATGCAGGCTTTCTTCGTAAAGGCTAAGGCAAACGAAAGCATAAGCTATGCAACTTTTACCCTACTCATGACCACAGACCGCTGGAAGGCGGGTGGAGGAAGAATTGCTGAGACGAAGGCAAAGATGAACATCAATGTTATTGAGGGTGGCAAAGAAATGGCTACTGCCAAGGTCATAGTGAAAGATGATGCCAACGAAGACTTCTGCAACGATGAGGATATAGAGCTGCTCAACAACACCGAACTGGAGGATATTCCGCAGGTTTACACCATAGCTGGCACTCAGGCTGCAGCACTCAATGCATTGCCCAATATCGGAATATTGCCTTTTGGCGTGATTGCAAAGGAAAATAAGATGGTGACTGTGAAGTTGGAGGCAAATAAATATCTCGACACCCCACTCTATATTCTCGACGCCAAAACAGGCACCTATACCCCAGCCGACCATGCCATAGAGATTGCTGCCAACGAGCATGGCAGATATTATATCACTACCGCCATCTACAACACCGCAAGCCGTGGCAACGATAACCCAATACGCTGCTTCTCGCCTCAGAGTGGCACTATCATGGTAACCTCTCTGGGCAGCAACCTTACCTCTGTGAGCATCTACTCCATCGATGGTAAGCTCCTTACTTCGGCCTCTGGCATCAATGCCACAACATGGCATAAGCAAGTGGCTACGGGGCTATATATTGTAAAGGCGACCACGGAAGATAGAATGGAGAAAACGGTGAAGATAAAGGTGAGATGAAAATAGGTGAAGCCCCCCCTATTAGGGCTTGCTCAGGACTTGCACCCGTTAGACAATGCTCCTGCCGAGCGTACCATGATAAAGCACCTTCGCATTTCTGCGAAGGTGCTTTATCACTACTGAGATTTCGGATTTGGTCAAGGCGAGCGGACCCAGGTATTTACATAACCTATTCAAGCACCAAACGCAACCTCTAATGGGGGCGACGCGTCCCGAGGCTGCTGAAAAATGCCCGACGCGAGACGCGTCGCCCCCATTAGTGCTCGCGTTTTTTGCAACAAAACCAGTCACATTTTTGATGTCGATTTTGAACGCCCTACCTGTAAGGGCGCTACCGCTCCAACACGGGGAAAACCCAGGGTGTCGCTTCGCTTGCCTTGGGCTATAGAATTCATTGGGGCCCGTTTGAGTTAAATACGAGACTTTGGTTATCTTACTACGTTCGTTCAACATGCTTACTACGTTCGAAATAAACGCTCACTACGGTCGATGTGGCATGACTTAGGCTTGGTTTTGTGCTTTCATCACTCCCACACGTGCATCACCTTTTCGTTTGACAACGGACGGTTGCCGCCGTTATTCGTATCATACTTGCTAAATCCGAAAGTTGAGTTACTATATTATGCCAATGTGTGATATTACTAAAAATACACCATCAGCCTCATTTTTATTGCGAAATATTCACGTTCATCAAAAGAATCGACTATATTTGCATCATAATATTTATTAAACATGAGTCACGATGGACAGAAAGTTGAACAGAATCAAAGCCGTATTGGCTGACAAGGACAAGACCAACAAATGGTTAGCGGAGCAGTTGGGCAAGGACCCTGCTACGGTTAGCAAGTGGTGTACCAATGCCAGCCAGCCCTCATTAGAGACTTTGCTGATGATTGCCAAGATCCTAAATGTGGAGGTGAACGACCTGGTGCGTCTGGAGGCTGTGAACGATTAACGATAAGAAAACTTGAATATGATAAAAGATATAATGAATCACAACGCTGATGCAGTAGCGGGACAGAAAGAAATGGATGCGCTGAAGAAGTACTTCCCTCAATGCTTTCATGCTGATGGCGAATTTGATATAGAGGCTTTCAAGGCTGCATTGCCAGGAGGAACTACCATTACCGACGAGACAAGCGGTTTCAACTGGCTGGGCAAGAACTACGCTCGTATGCTTACCAACATGGACACCACTACACTCATTCGTCCCGACGAGGAGCATAATGCTAAGCCAGAGAACAAGGATAGCCAGAATGTATATATCAGTGGTGATAATCTGGATGCACTTCAGCATCTTGTAAAGTCGTATAGTGGCAAAGTAAAGGTGATTTATATCGACCCGCCATACAATACTGGCTCTGATGGCTTTGTGTATAATGACAAGTTCAACTTCACTGCAGAGGACCTTGCCAAACGTTTGGACGTAACTCCTGAACGTGCAGAACGTATTCTCTCTATGACTCGTCGTGGAAGTGCCAGCCATGCGGCTTGGCTCACTTTCATGTTGCCTCGTTTGTCGTTTGCCCGTGACTTGCTGACTGACGATGGAGTGATATTTATATCTATTGATGATAATGAGCAGGCAAATCTGAAGAGGCTGTGTGACGAGGTGTTTGGTGAGGAAAATCTGATAGCACAGATAATTGTTCAATCAAATCCAAGAGGAAGACAATCTGATACTTTTGTAGCTACGGTTAATGATTATCTTTTATGCTATGCAAAAAATAAAGATCAGGCTTCAGTAAAAGGTAAAGAACTAACAGAAAAACAGAAAGCAGAATATTGTTATGATGATGGAGATGGCAAAAAATATAGGCTGTTAGGTCTACGCCAGAGAGGATCTGCGTCATTACGTACTGATAGACCAGATATGTATTTCCCTATATATGTAAATTCTGATACAAAAGAAATCTCATTGTCAGAAAAAGAAGGTTGGGAAGTGGTAGTCCCCCAAAAATCTGATGGACGTGATGGACGTTGGATGTGGGGTAAAGAAAAATGTTATAAAGAGATATATCGACTTGTTCCAAGATTTGTAAAAAAACGTCAGGAATATGATATTGATATAAAAGATTATTTAGAAAGAGATAATGGTGAACGTAATACTAAACGTAAAACCATCTGGATGGATAAAGAGATAAATAATCAGAATGGAACAACTGAATTAAAAGCACTTTTAGGGGGCGAATATGCGGATTACCCCAAACCTTCCAAATATATTAACATGATACTTAGCTTTGCTGATGCACAGGATTGTATTGTATTAGATTTCTTTGGGGGAAGTGCCACTACGGCAGATTCTGTTATGCAACACTGTACCTCTGAAAGGAATTGTAGTTTTGTATTGGTTCAGTTACCATTTAATCTCAAAGATAGACTTGAAAATTGTGATGCATCTAAGAAAAAAACAATAGAAAATACTATAAATTGGTTAGAATCTTTGGGGCATCCAACAACATATGATTATGTGGGTTTTGAGCGTATCAAGCGAGCCGCCAAAAAAATTCATGATGAGAACCCACTCTTTGCAGGCGACCTTGGCTTCAAGCATTATACTTTGGAAGAACCAAAGGAAGATGCCTTGTTGCAAATGGAGCGTTTTGACCCATCTAATGACCTTCTGACCACATTGGAGGTAAAGGACTTTGGCTTAGAGACCGTGCTTCGCACATGGCTCGTGGCAGATGGTTATGGTCTGACCGATGATGCCGAGGAAGTGATGCTGGGTAATTACAAAGCTTACTGGAAAGGTGACCATATCTATATGATCAATTCTGACCGTGATTTTGACGAGAGTAGCATTGCAGCCCTAATGGATAAGTATAATGGTGAGCCGTTCTCTCCTCACAACATCGTAATCTTCGGCTACAGCTTCGGCTTCACCCATCGTGAGGAACTGCAGAAGAACCTCCGCACGCTAAAGGAGGGCAACAAGACTTTGACTGTGAACATAGATGTAAGATATTAAAAGACGACATACAATGTATCTAAAGAAATTACATATCAGCAACTTCCGTTGCTTTCGCGACTACACCATTGAGTTCGCACCCGGTGTAACCGTGCTATTCGGTAAGAATGGTTCGGGTAAGTCTACATTGATACATGCTATACATAAGGCATTGAGTATGTTGATGTACACTAAAAACGAGTATGAAAACGTTACGGTGAAGGGCAAAAGAAAGAAAAAACTTGTAGGCTATAAGACAATTACAAGAAACAACCCATATCTACACACTAAGGGATTTGCGAACGACGACTTCAACAATCTGGAAGATTCATTCATCGAGATAGCCTCTACTGTCGATTTCGGACCGGACTTGATGGATGTGAATTGGAAAATGAGTGCCAAGGCCAGCAATAGCAAACTTCGCCCTACTGAGTTTGAGGATGCCTATTTAGCCTTTTACTCTTGGCAAGAAAATGGTGGTCAACTTCCCTTGTTGGCTTATATTTCTGATGGTTTTCCCCATAAGGAAGACAACAAGAAGAGCCAAGTAAAGGCAAAGATTCGCGCTTTGCGCAATTTTGCCTATTTCGACTGGGACGAGGAAGAGGGATGTACCAACGAATGGATTCTCAGATTGGAAAGCAACCTGTTTAGACAAGCTGCCCTTCTTGCCAAAGGAGTAGTTAAAAACGAGCAGGGATTCATTGCACGTGCTCAGTTACAAGAAGAAGATGAACCAGAGTTTCAGGAATTATCTCATGAACAACAATGCATATCCGAATGTTTTAACACGTTTACATCTAATAGTGTTTTTAATTCTGAGAATGCTATTAAGTTCAATACGTTTACATTGGGCAGAACGAAGCAGAACGAGGGGAAACTCTGCATTCAAACAACCAACGGCAAGGAATATGATTTCCGCAAGTTGCCTGCTGGATATAAGCGTCTTTTCAATATCGTTCTCGACTTGGCATACCGCTCTTATATCTTGAGCGAAAGGTCAACAACAAATAATCATGGACTTGTAATCATTGATGAAATCGATTTGCACTTGCATCCTGCATTAGAGCAAGTTGTTCTCCAGTGCTTCCAAGAAACTTTCCCAAACATTCAGTTTATTGTTTCTACACATTCACCACTGGTGTTGACGGATATAGATACTGTTACTGGCAGAAACAAGGTGATGCGTATGACTCCTGCGTGCGATGCTCCAGAGGAATGCCGCAATATATATGGTATAGACTACAATCAGATGTTAGAAGAGATCATGGGTGTGCGCAAGCGCAAACCAGAGATTCAAGAACTCTTCGACAAGGCATGGGATGAAGTGGCAGAGAAAAATACAGAGGCAGCAAAGGCAATAGTAGATAAACTCGAAGCAAAGAAGACTCCAGCTGACCAAATAGAATTGATTCAGCTGCGTGCTATCATTAACCGTATAGAATTGATTGGGATATGAGGTATGTAGAGAAGCATTTTGATGCTCCTGTCGTTATTCAGCATGAGCAGGAATTGACCTCTGTGAATCTTGACGAAGCGAGTCTTCTGAAAAGAAAAGAGACAGAGGCACTTAACGGCAATAGCCTCTATAAAGAGCAGATAAGGAGTACGAAATATATTCCGCATTGGAAGGACTTACAGGCACAAATGTGTCAAGACCAAGGTGGAGTATGCTGCTATTGTGGCATGAAACTTCAATTTCCCAATACGCAGCATTATAGTGTTGAACATGTTCAGCCGAGAAGTAAGTTTCCAGAGTTGGTTGGAGAATACAAGAACCTATTGCTATCTTGTCACAGTTCAGCATTGGAACGGACACAATTGAAAAGAACGATTCACAGTAAGAAGGAAAGAAAAAATACCCTTCATTGTGATGAATTTAAGGATAATAAAGAATTGCATTATAGTCCTTTACAAGCAGATTGTGCTTCACACTTTTCATATAAACTAAATGGTGAAGTAAAAGGGAGGGACAAGGAAGCTGAAAAGGATATTGAAACTCTTAACTTGAATTGTCATAGTCTGAAAGAAAGACGACGCGAACAAATGCTGGCTTATTCTTTTTTGACTAAGGATTCCCAGGAAATGCTTGATATAGATTCTTTGAAAGCATATCGACTAGAAGTAGAAAAACGTGATGCAAATGGGAATCATAGCGAGTTCTATTTTGTCATTGCTGATTTATTAGATCAACTTCTCCCAGTAGTATAAGATACATGGAATTAAAGCTCGAAAATAACCTCGCACACCAAATGGTGCCTGTTGATGGCGTTGCCACAGTGGTAGAGGCTTCAATACAAGAACCAGCTCAGCAAGCCAACCAAAACCCATTGCTGAAACGACAACTCGATGCTGAGGCTTTACGCATAGTGCGCCAGAATGGGAATATATTGGATAAGGCAACAAGGCAAAGGGTAACACATTACATGCTCTCGGATAAGATAAAGAGTTTGCCGTATCATCGTCTTCTCGACATCAAGATGGAGACGGGTACGGGCAAGACATACGTCTATACCCGAACCATGTTTGAACTACACAAGCGCTGCGATTTCAATAAGTTCATCATTGCTGTTCCAACCTTGCCTATCAAAGCTGGTACAGCATCATTCCTGAAGGATGAGGAGGTGAAACGCCACTTTAAAAGGGTGTGCAACTACAATGCAGAGATAGAACTGTGCTTGCTGGAACCCCAAAAACAACAGAAGAAGGGGCGTCTGAATATGCCTTCTGCAGTAGGACAATTCTTCAGTGGCTCTCACCATATCAAGGATAAAATATATGTATTGTTGCTCAATACACAGCTTATTACTAATGGTAAGTTGCTGACTCGTGAGGACTATGATCAGATGCTGGGCGAATTTTACCGTCCGGTGGATGTTATTGCTGATACTAAGCCTGTGTTGATTATTGACGAGCCGCATCGTGTGGAGCGTGGTAGCAAATCATATGCAGCGCTTATTGAGAACTTCCGACCTCAGTTGGTGTTGCGCTATGGTGCTACATTCCCCGAACTGACAGTAGGAAAAGGCAAGAACAAACATGCGGTGAAGGACTATCAAGAACTCATCTATGACCTGAACGCTGCCGATTCATTTAATCAGGGACTTATCAAAGGAGTTGCCAAAGAGCATCTGGAGTTGCCTGGCGGCAAGAAGGCTGAAAAGAAGGTGAAGGTGCTATCGACCGTGAAGGGTGACTGTGCCAACATGAAGCTAACAAATGCAGACAACACGGGTAAAACCTTCACGCTTCATGTAGGTGATAGTCTTGGCTCTATTGATAATGACATGGATGGCGTTGTGGTGGAGGCTATCAGCAAGAACAGCATCTGCTTGAGCAATGGTCAGGAGAAAGAGATAGGAGAAGAATTCTTCCCTGATCAATATGGTGTGTCTTATCAAGAGGGTATGATAGAACTTGCCTTGATGCGCCATTTTGAGACAGAACGTGAGAATTTTTGTCGCGAAGGACTGCCTATCAAGACACTTGCACTGTTCTTTATTGATAGCATAAAAAGTTTTCGCGGACCTGAAGGTAAGAACGATGGCTGGCTCAGAAAGAAGTTTATCGAAATATTGGAAGCAAGAGTAAAGAAGGAACTGACACGTCAGAATACGCCTGAATATGAGGCGTATCTTAATGCTACTCTTGAAAATATTGATTCCTCATGTGCTGGATATTTCTCACAGGACAATATCGACTCTGATGAGAATATTGCCAAAGAGGTGAAGGTGATTCTTCATGGCAAAAAAGAACTCTTGAACTTTACAGACGAGGAGGGCAAGCCTAATGTTCTGAGATTCTTATTCTCTAAATGGACATTAAAGGAAGGATGGGATAACCCGAATGTGTTTACCATCTGTAAGTTGCGCTCAAGTGGGTCAGAAATTAGCAAGTTGCAGGAGGTGGGTCGTGGACTGCGTCTGCCCGTTGACAGTGCAGGAAACCGTATCAGCGATTCTTCCTTTATGCTCAACTACATCGTAGACTTCACAGAGAAGGACTTTGCCAATAAGTTGGTTGCAGAAATCAATGGTGAACTTGATGCTGACCAGAAAAGTCCGCTTTCAATCACTGCAGAAGACATTATCAAAGTTGCCGAAAAGCGCGACATGGATGTCAACAAGTTCTTTGCAGAACTGTTGACTAAAGGCTATGTTGACTTTGACAAGAAGGTTGTACCTGAGAAGTTTGATGATTTACTGATTGAATATCCAGAGTTCAAGGATGTTACAAGTGGCGTGAATACCAATCGTATCATCAACCGTAACAGCAGTCGTAATGATAAGATTCATATCCGCAAGGCAAGATTTGAGGAACTACGAGAACTGTGGACACAACTGAACAGAAAGTACGTTCTGTACTTTGACAAGGCGATAGACAAGAAGATAGAAGCCGAACTGCCTTCAATCATCAAGGATAAGCACGTGTTCTCTCTTCAGACCATAGAGTCATCTCGTAAGGTTTTGGAATTCGAGGGGAACGTGGCAGTTGCCAATGAAGGGACTCATGCAGAACTGACATTGCATGACCGCCATTATGGCTATAATGAGTTTTTGAAGCGAGCTTCAAGATACACCAACATTCCGGTTCATATTCTGCACAAGGCTATATGTGAAACTGCAAATGGAGGCTATTATCTCACCAACGAAATGTTCAATGATAGTTCGTTGACCAGATTGATAGGTGCTGTAGATGATTGGAAATGTGACAAACTCGTTGGTTTTGTGCGCTATAAGCAAGCCAACTACACTGTGAAGGAAACCAAGCTTACCAATGCTGATGGTACTGTGAAGGACGAAGTCGTTCAGGCATACATTGGCAATAAGAGTGTGCCAGGCGAACCACCTGTCAAGTACCTCTATGATGCTTATGCTCATGACTCAGGTTTGGAATTACAGAATATCAAGACTGAGATAGATGAAGTCATCGTATATGGCAAGATTCCATCACACAGCATCTGTATTCCTACTGTGGCATCAAGCAACTACAGTCCCGACTTCATGTATGTGGTCAAGAAGGCTGATGGAACCAAGGAACTGAACATCGTGATTGAGACGAAGGCTTACGATAAGGAATCACATATCTCACCTGATGAGGACACCAAGATTTCGTGTGCTGAGGAGTTCTTCAAGGCCATGACTGCAAATGGTTATACCGTCCACTTCCGAAAGCAGATCAACAGCACAGGTGTTAAGAACATCATTGATGAGTTGGTGACAGGAGCTATTCTCGATAAATGATTTTTACAACTGACAACAATGACAACCGTTCTTATGCGCTTTTGTTCTTGTGTTTCCGTGTTAGCGGCAAATATCATAACTCGCAAACAATGAGTTACGTCCTTTGATTTGGGCGACACATTGACGAAGTCAAGAAATGTCTGCACTCTGCACTTTTCTGCACAAAGTATTTGATAATCAATCGTTTTAGGCGTGTAGACACGTCTGCACAGTATCTGCACTGCGTCTGCACAACTTTTGCACTGCGTCGCATTGTTTGGGGCAGGAGGCCAATCCGTTTTGTGCCTCGGTCATTCATGTTATGGGGACAAGACTTTTCTGTCGGAGGAACAGGAATTTCTTGCCCCCATAACTGTTGTTACGCTGTGGCAAATCTGATGCGTACAGACGGCAGTGCGGATAAACAACAAGGTTGTCTACACGCTTTTATGTATTGATTATCAACTGTTTACATTGTAAAAGTGTAGAGTATAGCAAGTTTGTGCATGCGGGCTAATATGTTAATGTGGCAGTGTGCTAATATGCTAATGAACTGACGCCGTAGCACTACCACTTGTAACACTAAGGCGTCAACCCTTATGTTCTTTAGGCCACGCGGACGTTAGTCCGTGGCCTTCAGCCGCGAAGCGGCCTTATGTGCTTCTTATGTAAATTAAGATGAGATTTTCCAATCACATGCCCACGAGATAAAAAAGG
>OGNQ01001035.1_pt1 | contig 22271 bp, 44 predicted proteins | sample 1573481 | NCBI WGS metagenome assembly OGNQ01 (sample SAMEA2581920, study PRJEB24529) | metagenome | biome: Human gut stool | place: China | collected 2011 | reverse complement strand
ATTAGACATAATAAAACTCCTTTCTAAATTAACAAATGTGGAGACGTGGGAAGAGAGGTTTTACCCTCTCCTCCCGTTCGGCTTACTTCACAGATTTTCCAATCAAAAGAAGGACAATGAAAACCATATTGAAGCAAAAGAGGTATCCTTCGAACGTCATCCACCAACCACCTCCTTTCATTGTAAGCCTTGAGAATATTATATCACTCCTTTCTTTGAATGTCAAGGCTTACTGGTGATTAATGCTGCTTAAAGACAACAGCACCCAAATCTTTGCGCCAACATTTGCCGCACATAGAACAGGTGATGGTCTTATCTTTTTGATTGGGACAAGTCTGGTACTTTTCAGGAAGAACAGGAGTCTTTTCAGAGTCCTTGAAATCCACATAAGCAACAGGCAAATGGTGAGGATTCAAGACTTCCCAATCCTTGTCCCATGCCGAGAAGATGATATTCAGGTTATCAGGGAGATTGCCATTGTTGTCAATCCACTGATTCACGAGGAAATATTTCTTCGTGAACGCCATGAACTTCATTTCAGGAAACTTCTTTGCGGTTGCGACCATGCCATCAATGAAAGCATAATCGGGCAAATCACCAGCGTCAAAAAATCTCATTTTAGGAAGACCGCAATGAGCCAATTTGAACCAGACCTGATGCCAGAAATCTTCCGGGTCATTGGTGTACAGGCGCAAATTACGATAGTACGCACCGAGAACCGCCGTCATCTGTTGCGTACCCTTCATGCAATAGCACTGTTTGCTCTTTCTACACGGAGCATCCTCACGACAGGTCACAACAGGAAACGCAAGGTCAATGACACCACAACCAGTCTTGGAGTTCTTGGTGCTCATGTGAATCTCATTGGACTTCATAGACAGATGCTCGATGTACTCCTCACGAGACATGGTGAATTCCTTCTTCTGAGCGTTTTTCTTGGACATAATAGTTACTTCCTTTCAAAATTTGATATTTGGATTACTTCGTGATATATAAAACTCAGATTAAATCTGAGGAACAACTTTATCAAGCATAATTCTGAGGGGGCTAACGTAGCCATGAGCTTTGTGATTACGACCACGGAAGTAAACATTTAGGATGTTATATCCCGTATCAGTAAGCTGAACCAGAATGGAAACATACTCAGCGGGCTTTTCATCAAGCACGTCAGCCTTGGGAACCTTGTACTCGACAATGTATTTACGCTCAATGTTTGCAGGAGGAGCATAAATAGTCAAATGAACATCATAGCAATCAAGCTCCTTAAAATAAGTGTAAGACAGATTGATAGATTTGTTAGTAGACATAATATTTCCTTTCTGCCATCGTAACCTCCGTGGCGGGAATTGATACAAACTTTATATTACTTAATGAACTTCTCGTTGCCAGCAAAAGTGATAACACCCTTGCGAATCACCTGATTGTGAGAAAATAGATAGCTTTCAGTGGGACGATTCCACTGCCAACAATCTTTCTTTGTCTCTCTGCCAATGTGAGACTTGTCACCTTCGTAAACTGTAGTGAACAATCTTTTGTTTGCATAACTAAATGCAAGAGATTTAAGAATTGCATCTACTCCTTTTACTCCAGCCCACCACGGGATAACGTTTAATACGTTGGAACAAATGATTGCAACAACACCTCCTCCATTAATTTTAGAAAGCTGTTCGATTTCAAGCATGAAATCAATCTTGTTCCAATAAGGGTCATACCCAAGATAGTAAAATCCCTGTCTGTTCACGAAATCCTGAATATGCTGAGTATAACGACCACAGCCATAATCGAGAACAATCCCCAACGGATTCAGGCCATTGTGTTCCTTATACCATTGAGACATGAGAGCATCCCAATCAATCTTGTTGTAGACAGCAGGAAGTTTGGAAGAATTGATAGAAGTGTTCTTAGAGGTAATCACCTGAGCGTCAGTTCCCAAAGTAGTCATAATTAAATCTCCTTTTTAAATAATAGTTATATAATACCAACCAGTATAACGGTCTTCACGACCCTTATCTTCCTTTGGGTCATAATAACCAGTAGTAATTTCAACTGATTGTGAATTATGAATTTGATAAAGTTGATAAAGCAAATCAGCAATGGCATTTGCTCCATCTTGAGTTCGGCAAAGAATTTCATCGCCGTCAGACCAAACCTCTTCATCAGAATAATCTCTCAGATTATCAGTGAAGATTTTAAACCAATTCAATTTCATATCGTTTTCCATATTATTCTCCTTTTAAATAACAGTTGTAAGGATTTCAATAACAACGAGAAAACTTCCAATCACTTTAAAGCCATAGGAAGAATATTTCGAGCCCAGAGGCGGGTTAGTAGGAACGAAGTCGTTGTGATACCCAAGGCTTTCAAGATATTCGGCTTCCATCGCTGTTCCTTCAATATTTACAGCGTCCGTATATTCATTCATGTTTTCAAAAGCATGAATGTGAAGTTGAACAGCGGTATCTGCGCAGTCCTCAAAAAAAGAGTTGAACAGGGTAGAAGTGATGTGTTTCATAATAAATCTCCTTTCAAATTAAACCAAATTGATGACTTTCAAATTTTTGGAACCGCATATGGGACAATAGTAACCATAAGGTTTGCCACTTGCAATCTCCTTAACGGGCTTAGACATTCTTTGTCTTGGACAGTTCCACCCACATTCGCAAACGATATTATATTTATACTTTGCCATCATAATCTTCTGATATTCAGGGGTAATTTCATTCTGCTGAACCGTTCTTTTAATGTCAAAGGGAGTGATATTAGAAAGTTTAATAGCTCTCTCTTTCCAAAGCCCTCTGTGGCCCCAACCGTCACAACCTTGATGCTCAACACAATGCAGACATTCATGAAGAATGGTAGAATGAAATCCAACCGGATTGGTTGCATGAAGGAACTCCTGACTAAACTCAATAATGTATTTATAGGTTCCACCAATTCTCTTTCGACCTGCACGACCAACAGATTTTGAAGGGGACTTCATCCAAGAAACAGGAATCTTTTTAGCAACCATAGATTTATCCATAGGCCACATTTGGTCAAACCAGACACAAATTTCATCCACCTCCTTTTGAATATCCTGAATGGTCATAGTTTTGGTATCGGTACGGGACAGAGAAGGGCAAAAATTCTTGTAATCGAAAGCAACAATCGCAGAGTAGTTCATAACAAAATCTCCTTTAAATATTTATTCCCCGTATAGCCGATAGGACAGCTTTGTTGTTTATTCTTCTTTCAAATCTTTGCGAGAAATGGCTTTGAGGACATAATCATCTGTGCAGTCCTCAGACAGTTCGTTTTTCCAAAGATGACAGTTGAGTTTGCCATCTTCTTCCTGACAATGGAACAAATCCTGTTCAGGCTCAATAATGCCATCATGAGAATCACGCTGGAAAGAAACGAACACTTCATTGTACCCTTCTTCGACTCCAGCGTTGATGATAAAACGACCAATAGGGGTATCAACGAAAGCAGAAGTGAAATCGTCAGTCGTGCTCAAACCAATCTTGTTGTACTGTTTCATAATATAAATCTCCTTCAATAAAAATAATTTTTAAAAAGTCTTGACAATTGGAAATAAATATGGTATCGTAACAGTGGGAATAAAACAAGGAGTAAGCGTGTAGATTATATTTTTCTGATTCGGGGCTCATATCCCTTTGAATCGAATAGAAACTTATAACCGATAACTTACAGAGTGGCTTTAAACCCACTGTTACGCTGAAGGAAGAGAGTCCTATACCTCCCATCCTAATACCGATGTTAAAGTCTCCTCAATGGATTATCTCATAAAGAGACTATTTAGCAACACAGTCACTAAATAAACATTGAAGAAGTAGTCAATCTACTTAATCTAAGTCATAGCGGGGTTCCCTCCTTTCCACCTTAGACAAAGGAGACATATATGTGAACAGCTTATAGGAGCTGGAATTTTAAAAGACAGGTAAGAATGAGCTTACCTGTCTTGTCTTTTTTACCAACCATAAACATCCTTAACACGCTTACCAATAGCACGGGTATATTTGGTAATATCCTTTGAGGTTGCTTTACCTCTATACAATTTCCAGCAGAAATTATCAAGCTGGTCAGAAGTGATTTCAGGTTTTACTTCACGATAAAGAATGAAGTGAGTCCCATCATGGTGAGACTGACGAGAACGAAGATTATTGTGAGAATCAACCCACCATTCACCGTACTCGCAATCTCGCTTGAAGTTGAGGCAAGCTCTGATGTTGTGCTCATTGAGAAGATTGTAACCCATTCTACGACCATTCCAAAGGCCGATGTCTGCAATTTCAATGATACGTCCATCAGTGGGAAGATTGAGATTGCACTTTTCATCATCGAAATAATGGTTGTTGACTTCGTTCATCAGGTCGTAAAACTTTTCTTCTTCCCATTCAGAACAATCGACTCCCTCAGCAGTCAACATTTCCTTAAGGTCTTCGAGCCAATCTTTGAGAACGAGGTTGTAGTTGCTCCAAACGATGTGCTTGTTAACATTTTTCTTAGACATAGATATACTTCCTTTCTAAAATAAAAATGATATTTTATAAGGCTGGAGGAATTAATCCTCCAACCCTCTAAATCTGTCAATGGCTTTCTGTTCACGATGGTCTTCTTCAAGGGTCTTGAGAGTGTTTGCACACTCCCAAGGCTCAAAAATGTTCCCACAGTCCTCACAATAGAGTCCTCCATGAGCAGGAATAAGATGACTTCCACATACGGGACATAGATAATCTTCGTTATACATATTCATTCTCCTTTCTTATCGTTTATCCCATTTACCATGTTTCTTATAGATACGCTTGGGGAGGTCTCCATATCCAGCTTCATACAAAGCCGTATTTTCATCCATAATAACCTCCTCTCTCACATAATAACCTCCTTCTCCATAATGCTTCTTTGCGCTGAGATACACATTAATGGTTTCATCAATGTCATCGTCATACCAGCCTGCTTCCAAATCCCACAAAACATCTTCATCCGTATCTTCATCGGGGATACCTAAAGCCAAAGTATAATTGTAATAACACTCGTCATTTGCCAATTTCGCCAACTGCCACTCACGATACAGGATAGCTCTCTTCTCAGCGATAGTCTTCTTCTTCATAATTTGTTCCTCCTTAAATTTAATTAGAATTAGCAGTAGGGTTCCCAACCATGTTCTTCAAGCGGTTTCTTACTGGTTAGCACAATTCCATAATCATTGCCAATATATCTGGAACGTACTTCAGCGTAAGAATTAGGAAATCCATACCTACAATACGGATTATCATAGCTGAAATCCTCAACGAACTGCTTCGCTGCTTTGTTGAAGAATTGTCTTGCTTTACGCCAAGACTTGAATTCTCTTACCAAAACATTCTGGCTTCCAGCGTAATAATAACCTCCTTCCGCTGGCTCATAGATGGGATACTCCTCATAATAAGTTACATAATACATTATACTTCCTCCTTTAAATTATTGATTTTGAATTTAAATGGTGATTTTGCGATAATCACTGGGTTTACGAGTGGTTTCCCAATCCTTCCAATCATCACGAGAAGGACACAGGATATAGAACCAAGTGGTTCCCATCTCGGTATATAGGGATTTGTCGGGAAGAATACGTTCATCCATATACATGAAATTAGAATTCATGTAGTCATAGAGATACCCCTCAGAAGAGATGCAGATGATATTGTCATCCGGGGCATATTCGCAGTAATCAATAGGATAAATATCCTCTTCGAGAACCCAACTGGATTCATACATTTCAGTTTCGGGATTCCAGCGTCCGATATTTTTGTAACGTTTGCCATTGAAATAGATAGCAACATCATCGCTGACTTCCAGTTCATCCATCCGATAGCGAATCTGATTGACGATATTCTCGATGTCCTGCTTAGTGTGAGTGTACTTTTTCTTAGCCATAATTATACTTCCTTTCTTAATTAAAGTCAAGTGTGAATAGGTAATAAAGAGAAAGCTGGGAATTACTTCCCAGCAATCTCGTCATAATTTTCCTGAACGGAGCGAATCCGAGTTTCATCAACTTTAATTCTGCGCTCAATTTCTCTCATAAGAGCGGAACGGAAAAGGTTATAAATATTATAATCGTCCCACTTAACGAGCCAACCATCTTTATCTTCGCCCCAACGGGGAGCATAATACTTTTCATCAGGGTTTAAGCAACAGGAATCTGGAGTTCCTCCTTTTGAATAGTTAAGTCTATAAGCCTTACTATTGAAGTCGTAAGAAATCCACATTCGGCAACGCTCACCAGTATCATCCCTATGAAAAGAAACAATCAGGAAATTACCAGTCGTGCCCATTATATTGAAACTTGCAGCCATTTCACACAACCCAAGAAGCTGATTGCAGATTTTAGCCCATTTAGCAGCGCCGATGGCTTTGATACGAGGAAGATAGAATTCCTCTGTACGCTCACGAGCAGCCTTGGTATCGTTCATCTTTTTGACGAGTTCCATTATTTCGGTGTCCTCGCTCTCATTGCAAGAAACGGTAACGGTCATGTTTTCATAAGTCTTAGTAGTCATATTCTACTCCTTTTCTCCCCGTATAGCCGATAGGTCAGCTTTATTGATGCGTTGATAATTTATCTTAAAGTTGTGTTAGTCACGAGGAGAAACACGAACATTAAGTTTACGTTCCTTTGCAAACTCGCACAAAGCCTTAAACTCTTCAGTGGTAATAGGTCTATTGGATGCACCACGAGCCTGAACAATAGACTTGTTTACAATTTCAATTGTAACCAAAGACTGAGTTTTCGTTTTTGCGTCACGCAGGAACAAGATACGAGAAAGACCTTGGCAACATTTAAGGATGTAAGAAGCTACACAATGATTGAGGTTATAACCTTCCTGTTTAACATCATCAACAGTCGCAGGATGTGTAACCACATATTTCTTATCTTTTGTAGTGTAATCCTTATAATCCTCATAATGTTTTGCAAAGGAAACTTTCTGTGCCTCAGTGGGATTGATTTTATAGTTACGAGTAAGAATGTCGTGAGTCTGCTTAAGATAGCAAGTATACAAAGAAGGCTTTACTCCCATTGTTTCACACATAGACAAATAATCTTTCAATATGCTTAAGAAAGATTCCAATGACTGGAAGCCTTGATTACAACTTTCTTCACAAACATAATCCATAAATTTGCCAAAGCTGTAATGTTTATAAAACAAAGCTTCTCTAAAATTATAGGTATATCCGACATAAGCCTTAAGCAGAGCAATAGTAAGGAAGTCTTCGTTGTAGGCAACCTGATTAAAGCTCAGTTCTTCTTTCCAATAATGAGCTTTTTCGATAATATCAATCCATTCGGAATTTGTGTAATGGAAGAAATCAGAAGGAGTGTAGTCTTTATTTCTGGTAATACTACAATTATCCCCAAAGCTCCCGTTAATTAACTGAGTAATGATAACGAACTCTTTCAGGTATCCTTTTTCAATCAAGGAATCATAATCTGCTTTAGGTAAGCCAAGAATCTTGTGAATGGGTTCAGCCTTATCAACCTTGAAAGAAAGTAAAGTTTTCATACAATCCATTGGAGCTGTCTTCAGGATAACTTCGGTGGAAGCATTATTCCTCAAACTTTCATCAAGAGTATTATAAGTAACCCCTCCTTTAAAATCGGGAATATCATACATCTGACGAATAAAATCATCAGCCAATCCTGTATTATACAAACTTCTTCTTCTAAGAGGTAAACCATTACTGCAAACAGGAAGTGCATTGTATTCCAAAATGGGGGTAACAGTTTCACTAATGATTGTGAAAGCACAACGAGAATTGTTGGTAGCAATTTTATAATTATATTTTCTGGAGACAACTGCTCCCAATGGGAAGCTATAACCAACAACCACTTCAAATTCTCCTGCTTTTCGACCAACTTGGATAAATTTGCAAGTTTCATCGTTAGCATCCACCGCAGGAGCACCAGTCAGAACATCAAATTCCGCATCAGCAGCCATACGACTCTCGTAATGAAGGATAAAACGCTTTTCAACAGGAGTAAATTTAGCATTGTACCGCTTAGCGTACAAATGAGAAAGTTCCTCTCTCTTTGTTTCAAGCTGGTCGTTAAGGGATTTAATATCCTTATTAATGTTGTAAATGGCTTCAGTGTCAACATAAGAGGTGAAGAAATCCTCGTAGTTATGGTCGGCGGTCTTGTAGAACTCAGCAATGTAATTAGTAGACATAATTCAAATCTCCTTTAATATTTTATAGATGGTGTGTTGATAGGGACTTTATATAAAGGGGAGGTTTCCCTCCCCGGATATTAGATAAGCTTACCATCAACCTTTTCACGAAGTTCATGGAACTCACGAGACTTCAGAACGCCAAGGATTTTCTCTTTGTATTCAGGCTGATTACGATAATAATCACCATTGTAACTCCAATGACGCTTATAGATTTGCATAGAATCCTTTTCCTTAAGCGCCTTGACAGGAGTATAGAGGGAAACGGTAACATCTTCTCCCTTGTTGTTCTTATAGGTAAGCTTGATATAAATCTCAGTATTCGGGCTATAAGAGGGAACATAGGATTCAAAATTATAATCTTTCAAATAAGGATAATCACGAAGGAGAGCTTCCTTATAGACCTTGGCAAGATTACCAACGTTCTGATACTTATAAGGGACACGATAACCAATAGCAGGAAGATAAACAGTGCGGTGGAAATCGGTGTTACCCTGATATTCCTCAAAGCTATGGCAACGGTCAATGCACTCACGTTCATAATTCTTCTCCCAATAACCATCAGGAGTGGCCCGTTCTTGAGGGATATAGTGGATAGCACAAATATCTCCAATAGAGAGATTTTCCAACACCCATTCAAGAGTAGACTTAGAGAAATACTCTTCCCAAAGGTTCCATTCCCGGATATAACGACCAGCTTCCTCCCAAGTGACACCCTTTTTATTGGTACGAACAGGAGACTCATAGGCATCAACGATAAGGTTACGAGAATTAACAGACTTACGCATAATAAATACTTCCTTTCTTAAATACAAATGTGTTTGAATGATGGACAATTAAATGGATAAAATGCGAGTTTTATTTTAAGCTGTTTCCCAGACCCATCTCCCTCCTGTAATCTTAGTATTATCAGGTAGTTTCCAAAGAGAATTTAAGGCATCGCTATAAAAACTTCTCACTATAAGAGCATCCAGTGAGAAATAAAAAGTTTTTTTGCCAACATAAGTTCCTGTTGGTGTGAATTTATCAAGCACTACCAGATACCAAGAGTTCCCGTCTTTGTCTAAGTTTTCATCATAGTAAATACCGACATTGAAATTCCCAGTTCTTTGAACAAACATAATTAATCTCCTTTCAAATATCAATGGCGAAATTAGCCACACAGAACCCATATTCTTCTTCGAGCCTTTCACAAACAGAATCTGCCATGTCTCTTAAAAAACTGGTGCAAAGGTCATCGTACTCAAGGTCAACCTCTTTAGGAAGCTCCTCGATAGGAGTATCATCTTCAATATCCCACTCAATATTAGTTACATGAACAATCATCTTTAATCTCCTTTCTTAAACGAGAGGGAGAGATATTTCACTCTCCCTCATTGTTGATACTTACTGAACAGGCTTGCCCAACCACTCAATGTTATCCAAACAGATACTGTAGCAACCAGTATCATTCTTGTTTGTGAAGAAACTCTCAGGGACATACCCAGTAGTACGAAGATACTCCTTGGTTACAGGAGTGGAATCAATATAATATTGGACTTTGGGCTTGTTGGGAGTATCATACACACGGAGATACTCCTTATACTGTCCAGCCTTATTGGTGTGGCAGATGATTCTGCAAGAATCGTCCTTCCACTGACCCCAAGGAAGCTTGGTAACATCCTCCATCTTCACTCCCTTAGCTTCAGCACGAGCGATTGCCTTCTTGGTGTTCTTGTAACTAATACCAACTCGGTAGGTTCCAATAACACGCTTAAGAACGTGGACGCCAGCCTTTCGACCAGCGGCACTCAGGGTAACATCAGATACATATGCCATCTTGAAGAAAGTACCCGGCTTCAGAGTTGCGACCTTGATGTTAGCATAAACGTTATTCATAATATTTCCTTTCTGCCCGTAAACCCGATAGCTCAGGATAATAAATTAAGTTATGATAAATAGAATTATATTATTGGGAATTAGATTTCAACTTCGATGATTTTACCATCCCAGTTGTTAGAACCGAACATCTCACACCACGCATCGGTGTAATTATAATCGTTCTGGTCATCAATGATTTCTTCCAGAACAAATCCTTCAAGGATTTCTTCTAATTCATCCATATCTTCGACTTCAACATCCCAATTGTCGGTATCAATGTAGCGACAAAACTCACACCACTTTTTAAATAGATAGATTTTTGCTTCATCGAAATCATCGAAGAATTCGGGAGTACCAATATCACGCTCACAGCAGTCAATGTACATATACTTCTTCATAATCTTTACTTCCTTTCTTAAATCACGAATATTGTTATTAGCACTCAGTCTTTTCAATGGTCATATCGAAATGTTCCTGACCACGCTCTTCAGCTTCATCAATCTTTTCATTGATGTACTGAAGAAATTCTTCACGAGTTTCGCAGAAAATTGCAGTACCGTCCTCTTCACCAAGGCAGAAGCTCAAAATCTTGTTAGTCATAATGTTTACTTCCTTTCTTAAATCCAAAATATTGTTAAATTTCAACCTTAAAGATTTTGCAACGCCATTGGTGCTGAGAATAAGTTTTGGCCCAAACTTCGTATTCCGTAAAGTCGTTTTCATAATCCGTAAGGCCACTTTCAGTGAGTTCTTTCACGACTTCATCAAAATCTTTTTGAGATTTGATTCTAAAATCGTAATGATATTTTCTATCGGTACGAACACTTTTAACGCAAAAACGCTCCATCATATAGCTTTTAGCTCTAAATAGAGTGTCAAAAAACTTTGGGTACAACAACTCCATATCATTGCACTCAACAACCATATACTTTTTCATGTTCCTTTACTTCCTTTCTTAAATCACAATTGTTTATAGTTACTTATTCATCTTCGCCTTTACAGATTTTCTCAAGCAGATTGAGAACCATTTCGTCCCTTTGCTCGATGTCATCAAACATGACCGTGACTTCCTTAAAAGTCTTATCATTGGTCAGTTTAATCATACCTCTTGAACGAGGAACATACTCAATAGTAATCATTTTTTCACCTCCTTAATTGTTATTAGCCCAAACAACCAGAATTTCATCGTCTTCCAAGGTTGCTGTTCCCTTGCTGTCCATGGTGAGCATATAAGGGACATCTGGATATTCAGTCTCATATTCACTTACCCATGTATAAAACCGATTATCTTTCAGGTTAACAGTTGCAAATGTAACCACTCCATCTTTTTCGGCGGCTTTTTCTGCGTATACAAAATACACATTTGGTTCAACTTCTGTTTCTGGAGTCGTTACAGAGGGTTTCATTCCGGTGAAAACCAGAACCATCATCATAAAAGCCAAAGCCCAAATAACGGAGAAGGCCCAAAGGAATTTGGGATTATCGTATTCACAATAGAATACACCAGCTATTAAAATTATAAAGAAAATAACAACGATAAGCATAATAGTAGACATAACTTTTACTTCCTTTCTTTATTTGGACTCAATCGTTATTTTTATCCTCTTTCTCACGATTCATAGCAGCTTGTCTTAGGTCATCTTGAGAATCAAAATACTGTTTATATGCTTCACAGTTTTCCAAGGAAATAACTGATTGAAGCTTTACAAGCTCTGTAGTAACTTTAGTCAATTCTTTTTGAGCTTCTTCAATGGCAGATTTCTGTAGTTTAATATAGCAATTCATTGCAACATATTTTGCCATAAGAATTGCAGTAAATTCATCGTTGAAAAACCCTTCATAATGCTGGGGCAAAATATGTGATTTCATTTCGTTAAAGGAGCTATTCTCAATGAACCATTCACTCAGTTTAGAAGATGCCAGAAAATATACAGGGTATTCATCGTGGTAGGCTGACGATAGATTAGGATATATTTATATCCATCCAAAGTAGTATTTTTCATTTGTTTTCTTCCTTTCTTAATTAATTAGCTACGCCAAATATACCATGAAAACAACCGCTTGTCAATAGATTAATAAAAATCTTTCACCTCCTTTCTCTTGTCTTTATACTTACGGTTGTTCTCATATCTGAATTTGCCATGTCTCTTGGCTACGGCATGACGAGTTTGAGCTTGAATGATTTCCATAGTTGCCAGATAACTCAAATCTTCAATCTGTTTGTTCATATTAACCTCCTTATGCAGTCACAAATTTGTTGAGCTTATAACTACTATGGTCAAGATTATTATTGCTACCAGAATATCCTTGACCAAGGTTAAACAAAATTCTGAGAGAGCAATAAATTTGAACATCTTTAAGCCAATCAATTACAAACTGAATGGCTTCAGGATTATTTCCTAACCATCTATTATGGTTGCCATGAATCTGAATTATACGAGAATCACCAACTTCAATGGTATAGAAACTTCTATCCGGGTTAGAAACTTTTCTCAAGAAGAGAATCGTTTTGTACCCGTGTGCTACAGATTCAAGGTAGCTACCAACACAGTGGTTAAGACTTGCGCCTTCGTTAATAATGTCTCCCGGCTCACGAGGAACAATGATTTCGAATTCATCACCAATCCTTTCATACATTTCAATTCTCTTTTCGTTGAATTTGTCCCATTTTCCATCTTTTGTTAGATTATTATACTTTTGTGCATTTGCTATGTTGGTATACTGGTCGTGCATCCATTGTAAGTCTCTAAGACTTCGAGCCTCAAAAGGATTCATATTCGGGAGAATTTCCCGAACACGGTCACACATGGTATAAACCGTATCTCTAAACAATCTGACAACATCAACATCAGGATTCTTGTCCTGAAGGTTAATTAAGTTTTTGATATTTTTTCTATCTTGGTCTGTAGGAGTGAATCCTTTTATGTTCCATCTGAGATAATCAGGAACGCCAAGATAATTTTCTTTTAAAACTAATCCCGACCAAGTTCCTGCTTGATAAGCAAAGTTGAAAATTTTCCGGGATTTCTTTTCATCCCAATGAATTATGTCATCTCCTCCAATCTGTTTAATAAATTCAATGCTGGGTAACACATTTTTGTAGGGGTCTCTAAATTGTTCCAACATTTTGAGCTGAATCTTATTCATTCCTAAGTTTTCATACAAAGTTCCCGTTTTCTTAGGAGTCGTCCCAAACTTGTCTCTCAGCATAACCGTTGGAGACCAAATCATTTTGTACATCAAATATTTATACCCGGCTTTACCAAGCTTTTCAACAATAGGGTATTTTAGAATATAAATAAGATTTACGAGAAAACTTTCTTTGTTTAGAAATTCGTTGCTAAGCAAGACATCAACGCATCTGTCGATACGCTTAATCTTTCTTAATTCACTGAAATTAACAACCTGTTCAGCCGTACAAGATTGATAGCAGTTATTAGCTGCACATGAGTCCCATTTATCACTTCTTTTCTGTAAAATGAATTCCTCCTTTTCATTGAAGAAGAATCTGTACTTTTCTTTATAATCAACTGCTTGAGAATTATAGTAACCTCCTACATAGTGTCTAACCAATACTCCATCTTTATATGGAACACAAACACTACCCCTGTCGCTAACTTTAAAAAGATTAATCAGATATTCAGTGGAGAAATCTGTTAATCCTTCAGATTCCATAAGGGATTTCTTTACGCTGTTTTGTTTTACAGGTCGTTTTGCGACCTTTTCATACCAATTCCCAACTCTAAACGGAACCCAATAGGTTTCCCCTCTTAGCCATTCTTCAGTGGCTTTAAATCCGAAGAAAATTAAGGCTTGCTTATCGAAATATCTGTTGTGAATGTTCTGAGGAATATCAGTTTTTAACCAATGGAGAAGAGTTTTGTCATAAAACTTTCCGTCCTTCTGGAGATAGGAAAAGCCTTTAATAGCTTCTCCATTTCTGAACAGAAAATATCTTTCATTGTGGATGTTAGTATATTCCCACACTCTTTTCTCTCCATCTTTGGCTCTGTTACCTTTCATCACCACAGACGCAATTTCAAAAGCGTCAATTTCTTTGTGGTATTTACCATAATACGAAAAGATTTTGGTTTTTGCAGTTGTAACCGAGACTTTTTCGTTAGTGGTATATGGGTTTCTTATATCATCCAAATTATCAAAAAGATAATCGTATTTATAATTAGAAGGGGTACGCTCAAGGAATTCAACCTCTCCCGTCTTTGGACAATAGAACACTGGACTCTTTTCAACTAATTTTCCACCCCATTCAGTATGGAAAGTTTTTGTTTTATCCCACTTGACAATAACATCAGGAGTGAGAGCAGAATCAGGAATTGTGGGAAGAGATTTGATGTACTTGATAGCTTTTTCGAAATTAATAGTGGTAGACATAATACTGAACTCCTTTCAATTTAAAACAAACTTAAATGTTAGAAATAGGCTGATAAACATAGGAAACAACTTCCCATGTCTTACGGTTCTGGATGACATGAATCATCTCAGGACGCATAATCCTAAGTTCTTCAATCATTGTCTTAGCCTTGGCGAGAGACTTGCAGGAAAAACGTGAAAATTCAACATAATCTTCACAGGACTTACGAGTTTTCTGAGCATTCATAACTGTACCTCCAATAAAAATATTTTACAAAAGTATTGACAAATGTATTTTGATGTGATATATTATAATCAAGTCAGGAAAAGAAAATCCGTGTTCTCTTCCTGAGCTCGAAATTAACGTGGTGTGTTAATTACGATTCTTGATTACGAAAACAACAATAATGTTGAATTCATAGCTGACAAATATGATTTTCTACATATTAGATACCCCTTTCATTTAAAGATGAAGACCGCAAAATGCAGTATCTATGTAAACAGCTCACGGAAGCTGGAATTTTTGAAAGTTCTATTAGATACATGAAGAACTAAAGAGAAGTAAATACCGTGTACTTCTCTTTAGCACTTAACTAATACGGCAAATATTAGTTACGATTTTTAATCATGCGTACAACAAGAATGTTATACTTATAATCAATGGCGATTATTTTCTACATAATGTAGTCCTCCTTTCATAAGGAATCAAAACCAAGTTAATGGTATCTATGTAAACAGCTCACGGAAGCTGGAACTTTCAAATTTAAAGAAAAGGGTAGGAGCTTGTGGACTCCTACCCTTTATCTTATTGCTTATTTTTCTTTTTCGGTTTGGATGATTTCTTTTGTTTCAGGACTCCAATGAAGTCTTACTTTAGAATCGTTAACGGGCTTGGTGAATTTACGCCATCTTTTGTGAGCCTCATATTCATCTGTCAAAAATAAAATCCCTCTTTTTAAGCCATCATAAACAAGAGCAATTATTTCTTCTATCACAACAACAGTAAATATTGTGGTAATGAGTTTATCTGGAACAACATCGCTCCAATCCAAAAGCTTAAAAATAGCTAAAATAAGGATAACTTTGTAAACAAAAACAAAATAGCCAAAGATGGATTCGTTGTTTTTCATTTCTTATACTTCCTTTCATTTTAAAAACGGAGAGGGTGTGTTTCAACCTTCTCCTGTTTGTTGTTTAATTGACCTTTGAGATAACTGAAAGAGGAGAATTACTCCTCGTCTTCATCTTCGTATTCCATCTCTTCCAGCTTGTGAAGCTTGGCCTGAGCACGAAGCTTCAGAATTTCCTTTACAGCCCGATTCTCAACATTGGCGTAATCTTCAGCAGAAGCAAGTTCTTTACCATCCATGGTGTAAATACGAAGATTCTTGTAACTGATAACACAGTCAGTATCTTCAATCTTAACCTGTTCATCAGGTTGAATCTGCTTCTCATTCATATCAGCCTCAAATTTGACTTGGGCCATGACTTCACGAATAAGGTCATATCCCTTCTTGTTACTGTTATCCACAATCTTCTGGATGCAACGGATACCAGCTTCACGGTCTGCCTCAGAGACAGAACCCATGTATCCACAGGGGATTCCGTCAATAGAAAGATATTCCATGTTGGAGTTGCTGTCCTTGAGCATCTGGACACGGTTCAGGGTAGCGTTCTTCTTGTTGTTGATGTTAGCCATAATAGGCTCCTTTCTGGTTTTAACGTCTTGAACCTGACGTAATATTATTGAACCTTAAAGGCTCATTGGAGTACAGGATATATTTCAATCCTGTACTCTATCAACCTTTAGAGTTTGTCAATCAGGTCTTTTGCCTGACATTTCAGAGCAGTTAAAACGCCAATGTATAAGTATCTGTTTTCAAGCTCACTGGCAGGATAAATTTCGAGAAGTTCATTAACCTCTTCAGTTTCCACATTAATTTCATGGGCCAATAAAGTGTTGATTTTCGCTTCAACGTATTCTTTTTTCGTATAAGTTTTCATATAAGTTCTCCTTTCCCATCTATAACTTAAAGCTGTTTAATCAGGTTTTTTACCTGATTTTTGAGTGCTACCAAGATACCAATCTCGGTGCAACAATGACTGACATCTGCGTTTGCATCGTGAGCCATAGCTTCTTTTATCTTTTCAGTTTCAGATTCAATGGCCTTCTGAAGTAGGTATTCAGTTCTGCGCTGAAGATACATCTTTTCGTCCATGTTAGTTTCTCCTTTCCTTATACAATTTAAGGTTATTTAATCATGAACTCTATCTGAGTTCTAAAAGAAGATAATGTGCCGATTTTGGCACTGTACTCAGATAAATCTACCTTGCCAGCGTTTAGAGCCTCTTTTAGCTCCTCAGTTTCTGCGTAGATTGCCTTCAGAAGCATATAACTTGCTTGCTGAAGATAATAATTCGAGTTACTTGCCATATTAGTTTTCCTCCTCTTCCTGAGCATTAGTAGCTTCAAAATCATCCGACCAAGAAATATCTTCTTTGCCATAACCTTCAACTTTGGCAAAAGCATCCGATTCAGATTCAGCTTCAATTTCAACGAAGCCATAATGAACAAAGGTAACAGTGAACTTTTTCATGATTATAACATCCTTTCTTTAATATGTCAAGTGGTTATTAAATTGTTTTATAAAACTATTAACAACTGGTGACTTGCTTCAGTTTTCTCTTGCTTTTTGTTTACTTGATAAGACCGTTCAGATAAGAACGAACTTTCTGAGCAGGATGTCCCTCATATTTATCAGTATTTTGAGCTTCCTTTAAGAAAGCATCGCAATCATCAAAAGCTTTCATTCCAAGAATAAGCTGATTGCGTTTAATTTCACTGTCTTTACAAGCCTTGTAAGTAGAACTAATACCCGCAAGAACTCGCTGTGTATAAGCCATTGTCTGTCCATCCCAACCCAAATCCTGAATAATGTTGAAAACAAAACGTAAACCTTCTTCACCCCCATTCTTTTCCACAATGCGATAAAGTTCTTCAATCGCATTTACGTTGTGATTGCGATTGATAGTGGAATTATAGTTAACCTTAGTGGTTAATCCAAATTCCTTTAGAACCTTATCAATGGCAACAGCAGTTTCACACTCGCCACAAAGTTCTGCTTTGTAACGCTCATAACCTCTCAGATTAGTTTTTCCTTTGTTCTGAGAAGCGAACAAACGAGCTTCATCTTTCTGAGTAAGGTTCACAAAAACCTTACAAACCATTCCAGAGATGGGTAAACCCATTGCTCTCATAAATAACAGAGCACTTAAGGTATGCGCTCCGTCCATCAGATAGATATGCCAAGTTTTACCTACTTTACGAATAGAAGCTGCCTTGATTTCCACTCGATTCATATCGAACTCATTAGTAATTTCAGCAACCTCATAATTGCGAGGTTCACGTTGATATGCAAGGTCAACTTCCAGCAAATCCAGAGGGATTTCAACAACCGCCCAATTGCGGTCATCACCATGAGCATGAATCTTACGCTCAACAGCAGTCTTAAAGTTATAGACGGTGCTGGATTGAGAATTACTAAGCTTCTTAGGCTGAAGGCAAGTGAAAACCACTTCATCCATGGTCTCAACCTCGGAAAAGCCAACCTGATTCATCTTGTTAGTACGCATAATGTACCTCTTTCTCCCGCTGTGCGGGTATAAAATATTGGAGCTCTGAGAACTCCATGATGCCCAAGAGTCGAAATTCTTGGGCATGAGCAATCCTCAGATTACACTTTCTGAATTGCATCCCAGTACAGGATGTCATATTCGGTGCTCAATTTCACCGTATCCTCATTATTGAGCACTTCTGCAAGACCTCCACAACTCAGATGGAAGCCAAAGGAATTGTGAGAGGTGAAGAACAGATAATAGCTTTCTGTCCCTTTATTAAGGTACAGACAATCTCTAAGGGCTCCATCTTTAATCAAAGTCCTCACAACTCCGTTATCTTTGACGAAGTTGTAAATATACGGCGCAGTGCTCTCAATCTCGTCCATGAGAAGATACCTAAGCTCTTTCACATCCTTCTCATTGAGCTTACGAGCGTTCTCAAGAATCTGCTCTTTTGCTTCAGAAGAAGTGAACCGACCACGTTCATCACGGGGCTGAACAAAATCGGGAACAACGTTCACGGGGGTGGTGGACTTCTTGGAATCGCTGGACTTAGTAATATTGATAGACATAACAATTTCCTTTCTGGCTAAATAGCCTACAAAAATATTTATTCAAATTTATCAAAAACTCTTGACAAACTTGAATCCCTGTGTTATCATACAATCAAAGAGAAGCCCTACCACTTCTCAATGATGTATGAGTTTCGTTTATAACGAGTTGTTAGTTGCGATTATAAACGATTCTTACAACACGAATGTTGTAATAGTAGGAAACATGAAAGATTCTCTACATGATTTTCACCCCTTTCACAATTTAATACCTGAGTGTTAGCTATGTAGGTTACTAACACCAAGCAGAGTTTTAACCATCTACACTGACCGTAGATGCCCACAGGGTTCGTGTGGGTTCATTAAACACTCTATTGAGCCCTGAATATATTTACAAAATCGTGAATGTATTCAGGGCTCTAACAGTGTTTAATTAAAACTTGTTAATATTAACCTCGTAAGGTCTGGCTAATTTCCAATTGTAAGAATTGACAAGCCATTTTGGTTTCCGCTCGTCTTCATTGAGACGTTTGCAAAGAAGCCTTGCGAAATCAACAGTTTTGAACTGCTGTTGCTCAACTCCTTTGAGCTTTACGGTAATTGCTTTACCGTATTTATTGACAACCTTGTAGTACATTTATTTCACCTCCTTCTTCAGAGGTGCTCTCCACACCTCTGTTTTGTGGCCCTTGCCGTCAAAGTGCCTGAACGCACCATAACTGGAAATGGTGCAATCTTGATATTCAGGACGAGTTCTCACACCGTCCTTAATTTGCTGAATTGCCAGCTTATATGCTTGATTTACGGGACAGGTATCACACGTCCCGCAATACCTCCCTTTACACACTTGAGAACAAAAATTCCCAAGTGTGACATTGCAGAATTTAATACTCCAAGCTTCATTGAGCTTGGAAATAGTCTTTTCAACGGGCACTGCCAGCTTCATGGTGTTTACTTTTTTCATAACTGATTCTCCTTTTAATAAATTTACTGTTTATGAAGAGTTAAAATTTGAACGTTTCTCTCACAATTGCAAGATACCGTTCATCCAGCTCCACTCTTGCGGAACTGGTAAAGCCTCTCAGCTTTTTGTACTGAAAGGCTATGTTCGATAATGCCTTCTTTTGAGGATTTGGAGAGGTCTTGACTACCTCAGTAAACAATTTAACATTGCCTACTATGTCTCCAAATCTCTTTACTGGGCCCTCGTATTTAAAGACCAATAAATACTTGCCTATTTAATTCACCTCCTTCATTGGTATCTCAACAAAAGTGAGATAACTTACTACCTCTTGTGGTGACATATCACTCGTTATTATCGAGTGAATAATATTTTCAAAACGGATTTCAGAAACCCGTTTTGCTATTATGGTTAACAATTCAGTTATTTCTTGACGAGTACGCCAAGTAATAAAACCGAGTTCCATCAGCAATTCTCTTTTGCTTCTAACCATCTGTTTGTAAACTCTCATAATCATTCTCCTTTCTAAAGAACAAAAAACTTTCTATAACTACTTGACAAATAACATCAAGTGTGTTATAGTTTAAAAGAAAGATATAGTTGACCAATCCTATATCTTTCTTTGCCAATGGAATTATTTATCCAAGTTCAACTTGGAAATGTCAATTCGGAAGAATTCAATCAGCTAATCAACACTTAAATGTGTCATGAACCAATTAAATTCATACTCCGAAGTAATACTCGACTTCAGAATTGACCGAATCAACATCTTATTATTGAGACTGTCTTCCATGAATTCCTCCTTTCTTATAACTTGCTAACTGTACATTAGCTTGTTAGTTATAATCCTGATTGGTCACTTCAGGATGCGAGATGGTAGTTACTGGTTATAACTACCTCTCAAATCTATATGAACATTGGTTGAATGATGCTCAACCAATGGAATTTTTAAGACCTCCTTCTACGAACGGGTAGTTGGGGGTCTTCTTGGATAGGGCCAGTTATTTATACTCGTTGACCCTTCAGGACGAGTTGAGTTTTACAATTCATCACTCAGGCACCAGCAACGATGTCTGGTAGACTGACAGCCACCCCAGTGACTGCCGTTCACCCAGAGGTATTTCTGTGCTTTCAGTGCCTCTTCAGTGGCGCAGCCTTTTTTGTCCTTCTGTAAGGATAGTGTTACCACTTCCTCGTGGCTCATTTCTTCAAAACGCTTAGACATAATACTGTTCTCCTTTCGCTTGTCCCACCAAGCTTATAAATTTTATGCGGGGTTAATGGGGTGTGGCTAATTATTTTACTTCGCCAACCACCCAGAACGAAGATAAATTTATGCCAACTGGACTTCATCCCAGTTAGTTAAAGGGGTGCTTATCATCCCTTTCACTTGTTCTTCTCCTAAGATGTGCCCCGTGGTGGGAACTTCCCCTCCGACCAGTCGGATGGCAAAACTATCTTCGCCGTTGACAAAGACATAGAACTCGTACTCTCCTCTACGGAGGTACATGAACTTCTTGGTTTTGCCCAGCATATAATTAATGCTGGGGTTGGCCTTCATGAAGGCCCATACTGCGGGGACTTTGTTCTCCATCTTGGTGATGAATTCCAAGGTGTTGTTGTCCATGATAGAATTGTTGATGGTAGTCATAATCTGTTCCTCCAAAAGTTATTTGTCGCCAGATTCTCCGACCTCTTAGCGACTTCGAGGCCATCCACTCAACCTTTTCTCATGACGGGCTTGTGACCGTCCAATGGCAGTTTTAAATGACCAATACGAGGGAATGAGTAGTTTAACGTCTTGCTCAGGACGGGGTGTTAATTATCTGCAATTAACACCCATTCATTGCCTTGTCCGTCAATGATGTGGACGGCTTTATCACCTCCTTCATTCTCCCCAATAATTACCTCCTTGGTAGAGGAGAACCATTCCTCCATCTCCTCGTTGGTGGGGAGGGTGTGGCTTGCAGAGGCTACTCCATCTTCGTAGCCTTGGTCATAGGAAGTCTGTGCTACTTCCTTGTCGTGCTCGCTATAGTAAATCAATACCATAGCCAAAGTGCAGGCGAGGATGATGGTTGCCATCAGAAGCAACCAATTCAGGTTGACCTTCTTATGGCGCTCAACGGCACCGACTACCACGAAGATGATGGTGGTAATAACCACGGCGATGATAACAGCAGCGATGATGTAAGCGAACATAACTAATGTCCTTTCTGGTCTTTAAAATTTGTTTTTCTGTGTTGGTTTCCCATCATCAGTGCAACAGTGACCAACTGTTACAGACAAGAGAGATTATTGGTCTCTCTTGTTTCGGGATTTAGAATTCAAAACCTCCTTCTACTTCCAAATTGGGAAAATTACCATCTTCTTCACAATCGACAACTTCAAGAGGAAGCTGTCTAGTTTTTTCGTGCTCTGCCTTAATTTCTTCGAATTCTTCTTCACCTTCTACCTTTTTGAGATATTGACCACGAACAAACCATTCACGAAGCTGGTCACGGATGGGATTGTTGCCCATGTAGCTAACAGGAGAATTCATCATAATTCTGATTTCCTTTCTGGTTTTAACGACTTTTCCTTGTCAATAATAATTATAATTAAAGCTGATTGATGAATACTCACCAACCAGCTTAATTATTTATATATAAACACTTAAATTACATTATCTTTATTCAACTTTATTTTATTTTATATTACATG
>OGNQ01001031.1_pt1 | contig 22413 bp, 49 predicted proteins | sample 1573481 | NCBI WGS metagenome assembly OGNQ01 (sample SAMEA2581920, study PRJEB24529) | metagenome | biome: Human gut stool | place: China | collected 2011 | reverse complement strand
TTTGTGTATTTACATCAATCTGGCCAGATTGTAATGTACTATTTCATTCCTTTCAGCATGTGTTGGAATTGCCCTGCCATCTGCTGAACCTGATTAAGTTGCTGTTGGGAAATCCTTCCTGACTGTAACATTTTCTGGACTTCTGCTTTCGGGTCCCCCTTAAAATTCTGCCTAAACTGCATAAACTGCTGTATCATCTGCATTGGTCCGTTTCCCTGCGGCGTCCCACCGCCAAGTGCGTTAAATAATGGATTACTCATCTGCATTTCCTCCCTTGGTCGCTGATTCCTGCACGGTATTAGCCCTAACAGGTTCAGAAAAAGAATTTAATCGGTTTATGATAGCTTCGTATTTGCCCTTTAAATCGTCATATTCCTGTCGTGTAACGTATTTACTGTCCATGTTCGGAACAGGCTGTTTAGGTGGCATCTGAGTGCCTATTTCATGATACTCAAACGTCCGTAATGGTTGTGGCATACCGGAAACGTCTGTGGATTTTATATAGAACTTTTCGCTTTCACTGTCCATCAGCAAAACACTTGTCCCGGGCGCTACCAGATAGGATTTTGCACCGACTTCTCCAGATACCCACAGAATGCCGTTATTGTTCTGCTGTGGCTGTTGCACTGGTTGAGCAGGCATCTGAACAGGCTGTTGCTGAAACTGGTTCATCTGTCCTGGAACGCCAAAACTATATTGATAAGGATTGTTATATAATGCCATCTTGCACACCTCCTATAACTTACTCTATGACTTTCTATAACTATATTTTTGCATAAAAAAAGAACCGGAAACAGTTCGTTTCTGGCTCTAATTAGTGTCCAAAAAGTATCAGCATACTTTGATTATTTTATTATTCACCCTCCGGCTTAACCGCTTTGCTGTTGATATACTCACGTTCATCTGTTCAGCACAGTATTCAAGAGTGCGCTCCTGGCATCTCAACCGGAACAATCTTTCTTCGTCCGGTGTGAAATTACACTCTATTAAGAATCTGTCTATATCTTTTTTCGTGAACACATATAATTTCATGAGCATACCCCTTATTAATGCTAACGTTGATTCTGCGCAAGATAATTTGTAAGCTTCTGTTTTGTTTTTTTTAACTCCTCGACATTGTTCCCACTGATTTGGCTATCCAGCATAGTCGATAACACTTCCAGAATCAATGAATCACGTTCCGCGATCCTCTGAAGGCTCTCGTAATCTCGCTTGTCATGTTCTTCCAGTGTTTCTACTCGCTTATTAAGCCGAAATGCCGGTGTAATCCACTTAAAGATTACAGCTGCTGCCCCTCCGACAATAGATACTCCTCCGCAGATAGAAAGGAAAATCTGTACAAATTCTGATATGCTCATTTATTCTCCCTTTCCCAGTAATATACTGGGATCTCATTACCGCTATCCCATGTATCGAAATATTTTCCGCCTTGTACCGTTACCACATGACCATCTATGCAAAGGATGTATGTACCAGCAGGATGATCTGCGCAGAAGTCATTTACTGTATAAATATACCTCTCCGACTGCTCCACAAGCTTTCTGTGAAATCCATGCTTCGCTAAGTATGATCCCCATACATAATTGGCGCTTGGCATATCTGATAGTGAGCAAGCATATACCATTAATCCTGTAAATACCGTCTCCCAGTCAAGCTCTAACGCCTTGCATATCGCCCGGATAGCACAGTCACCTACACGATTCCCGGCTGGATTCGGATTAAAATATACCCATCTTTCCATATCTACCTCACTTTGCTCTTATAAATCTTTTTGCCCCGGCATTTGCCCTGGACTGCTGCTTATATCCAAAGTCTGCTACCTTGTTGCGGTAATATTGTGCTGCAAGATTGTTTTCCTCACAGAATTTATTATACTCCTTATTTTGTTCAGTCAGCTTAAAAGCCATTTGATCATATTCCGATCTTAGTTTTTCTTTTTCAGAATCCGGTATATCGTCTGAGTTGATTTCTTCGTTCTTCATTATCAGCTTGCGTTTAGTCGCTCTGATTGAACGTTCCATTGCTCGTTGTTTCTGGGTATCTTCGTAGATTTTCTTATTCTCTTCAGAATCAATCTTGTGCTCGTCCTCCCAGGGATTCCTCAGTCCTTTCGCCCATGGCTGGTGACTGTGGCGGCAATTGTAACCATGAAGACCATGTAGATCCCGAACAGTCCCCTGTCCAGTGTTCGGATTGATATCGTAGCCGGTACTATCAAAAAGATTAGGATACCCCGGTTCTGATCCAACTATTGAGTAAGGCTTTCCTTGCCAGGACGAATGATCTCCGCAAGGAGGCTGTCCTTTCTGTGCTGTTCTGGCTCCCAGATGGGCTGATACAAGGACATAATTTGTCTTTGCCTGTGCAATGTACTGATTCGTTACCTGTGCCGCCGTTTGATTCATACTTGTTACCACGCAACACCTCACAGATGCTTCAAGGGTTCTTTTTGCACCGCTTGTTGGATAATCCACCATGATTCCTTTTTGTGCATAATTGTCCAACACATCACAAATTGCAGTGGTGTAGGATTGCACACCGGAAGCAACACGGATTTCGGCTTTGTCCAGCAGATTAATTAGATCACGTTGAGATTGATTTATGGTTGTCCTGCTCAGTTTGCTAAGCTCTCCCAATGTCTTTTTAAACTCTGCATCCATCACCGCTATCACTTCTGGATTCTCCAATGGTGGACTTATATTCTCATCAATCCCTAAAAGGATATCTTTATCATTGTCCCAGGAAGTCATCACGGCATTTCGCAGAATCCGTCTAAGCTCTGGCTGTGTCATTTTTGTAAGCTTCTGCAGTTTCTGTTCAATGGCAACTCTGCTTTCTCCCATTTGCGTGAGCTTCCAAATGAGCCGATCAGCTGTGGCGGTCATACCGCCAGTCTGGAGAATACGCCTGGAAATGTCCGTCATTATAAAATCTTCTAGTTCTTGATAAATTGCAAGGATCTTTTTTTCTTTTCCGTGGAAATACTCTGGAGGAAGCATTATTTACCACCTGCCGTTTCTTTTACAAGCCTCACCCAATCAGATAGATGTTCCTGCTTAGCACGCTCAAACCAATGGTCAGACGTCCCTGGTGTATGATATTGTAATCTTCTTCCTGTGGGTGATTTTTTAGGTGGAGATGTCCATCCGATAATATTGCCTTGTGCATCCTTGAGCGGAATATTCGGACCATATACCTCGCCCGTGTACAGATAATGAGCGTAAGGAGTATTATATTCAATCTCGCCACCGTCAATTCCCTGCGGGTATCTTACGCTACTTCTCAATGCTCCTTGCTGGAAAGGTACATAAGGCTCGCAGTCCGCTACAATCTGCATATTCAGTTTCGTTTGCGCTTCTTTCAAATTGCCATCAATCCGCTTTGTATCGAATTTGATATGTACATTTCCAACATGATTATTAATCTTCATAGGCTATTCATCCCCAAATAATCCACTTGCTTTGTTTTCCTTATTCGCTTCTTCTGCGAGAGCTTTCGCGTCCTCTTCGCTAAATCCTTCAAATTTTACCAGATAGTACCAGAACGGAATCTTGCCAGTGGTCACATACTGCCACCATCTTGCACGGTCGTTTTCACGCACATACAGAATATCGCCAAAGTCATAATTTACTTTATAGGCTCCAACAGGTGCAAGTCCGTACAGATCAGCGTAAACGTTCAATGCGTAAATAACTTCGTCCAGACAGGATTCCAGTTTGTCACGCACATCTTTAATGAACTGCACTGTCCTCTGCTGTTCCGCTTCTACCCCTGTAGCTGTCTGAATGCCGCTAGATTCGTTAAAAACAAAGTACCCGTTAGAGAATCCAATCTTATATCCCAACTGGCTTAAAAGGGCATTTATGCCGCTTATACGGGTATCTGTGTTGAGAATTGGATTGATTTCCTGGTAAAACTCTTTTTCATCCTGTCCGAATACATTTTTTACATAATCCGGCAAGCTCATTTCTGAACATCTATGTTCCATTGCCTGTGGTGTCATAGCGGAGACAGGTGAACCACTCGGCATCAACAATCTGTCATCTGCTAGAACAGTCCGCTTAGAATCAAGGATTTCTTTTGCATTTCGGCTGTATGCAATGTCCAGGTCTTTTAATTCTTCTATAGCTTCCGCAAATATCGGAAGTCCCAGTGGCGTGCTAATATCCACATTGTTAGCCTGTGCTGTCCGAAGTACTCCGTACAATGGTCCGTCCAGTTTCTCACCGTTTACTTTGAGAATCGGCGGTGTATCTGCCATAAGATCAGCCCACTTGGTTTGTTTGAGGTCAATCTTGTCTCCGATGCTTTGAGGAGATTTTGATACATAAGCTCTGTTTGAAACATAATACGGATAGGTTGTCACTCCGTCCACGGTGGTCTCGACAAATCTATGATATTCGAGCCTTGTGTAGTATTTCCGTCCAACAGTGTAAGAATCCTTGAATATAATCCCTTTAATTTCTTGATTGTCGTAATCTACAATCATCACGTCTGCTGGAGTAAATATGTCAAGGCTCTCACCGTTTGGCTTAATGAACACGGTTCCGTAAGCACATCCATATTCCACCCAGTGCCGAATCTGAAAATACACTTTATCAATCTGCTTCTGCAGCCATGTAGCCCTTGCAGAACCGTCTATCTGAATGCCAATCGCCAATGTTGCAAGTCTGGCAGTCTCAGAACACACGGATTTAGCAAAATTAATCGTCTTGATGTTATTCTTATCATCTAGCCATTCCGGAACTCCCCTGTAAATGTTCGCGCACCGGTTAATCAGTGATTCCATCTCTGGAAACTCTGCTGCCTGGATATTAAAATCCTCTTCGGCTTGTTTTTTGAAAATCATGTTAAACCACCTTTTTAGTGTTGTTATAAGTCCCATTATGCACTCACGCCCCAGTATTTTATCTCACCCTGCCTACGTGCTTCTGCTGCTTCTTCAAGCGTGTCATGCCTGCCTAGATCAACTTTTTTATTATCTACATAAATTGTTGCTCTATATTTCCCTCTGTCCATGGAAACACCAGTAACACCAGTTGAATTTATTTTTTCCATTCTTTTGTTTCTTGCCTGCTGAGTCCATGTTGCCCATCTGCAATTTTCTGGCGAATAGTCCGAATTTGTGTCTATTCTATCAATACTCAAATTATCAGCATATCCATTTTCTAATGCCCATAGAACAAACGCTTCTGAACTTTTATTCCATTCTTTGCAAACCTTTATTCCTCTTCCGCCATAGTCTTCATAATCTTTGTCATTGGGGTTATTGCATCTCTGACGAATTCCCTGCCAGATTTTATATATTCGTCTATATTTTAGACTGTACCCTCTTTTAAGCATTATTCCCTCTTCTCCTCCACAATGATTCTGTTGCGTATCTACAGGCATCGATTAAATGGTTATTCTCATCAGGATATCCGCTTATAACGTTTCCGTCTTTATCTCTTTCGTATTCGTATTCCGAAAACTCTTTATAAGCATTTGGCGTTCTCTTAGGGTCAATAACAATAGTTCTTGTTTGAAACCATTTCATAGAATATTCCACACTCCCAGGTCCTTTTATTGCGCCCCTTGCCGGGAGTCCAAAATCTCTATAATCATTGATTGATTTAGGTTCAGCAGAATCGCAAGTAATAGTATAATCATCATATTTTCTTTTTAGAATCTCGTCCGCTGATTTCCTATTGCTCCATTTATTTTCGTAAATTTCATCAATGAAATATATCTTTTCAGTGTTATGATTGTAATACAAACGAATAAAAGCATACGGATCAGGGAAAAATCCCCAGTCACACCCCTGAAATATTTTGTCCATGCGACTGATTTCTTCGTCTGTAATATCTCTAATCTCCAGATATTCAAATACGTTTCCGCCGTCACCATTTGGAACACCCAGGTATTCATGCTCATAGGCTTCTGGATTGACTTCCTTTAAGTGCTCTGCATCATTAAGGAATTTCTGACCTAGCCACTCCGCCGGAGCTTCTAGGTAGCTTGAATGATGAATAACTCTTTTCGGATTAGGTACCAGTTTAATCCTGTTTACCCAGTTCGATTTTGATTTTGGTGGATTATATGATGAGAAATCATAAGACTCATCACCACCACGAAGCACTGACTGATTAACAGAACGTTCCTGGGCATCTCCCTTCATTTGATCTTTTTCCTCCTTCCAGAGGATTCCGATGTATCCAAACTCCGGCTTAATGGATTTCAGTTTAGTTTCATCGTCCAAGCCACGGAAGTATATTGTTTGCCCAGTTTTAATGTATTTGATCTCAAGTGGTGACACCTTGCATTCAAATTCTTCCATCAGTCCCAGTTCATTGATAGCCCATTTCATCTGAGCATATACAGAATCTTTCAACGTCGCACCAACCTGACGAGTAATGCAAGCGTGCATCTGAGGATTATTTTTGATAAGTTCAGTAATCTTAAAAGCTACGTATGAAGATTTCAAACCACCTCGACCACCCTCGAAAACATATTCAATGTTAGGCTTGATACGTCTGTTTATATCAACAAATGCCTTTCCGAGCACTCTAGCCGGAAGCTCATATTTTTTATCATCGTCATTTGATACTGCCGTCAGTTGCTCCCACTTATCAACAGCCTGCATATTGCCTTTAACAGCCTTATCATACACGGCAGCCACAATACAAGCATTGTTATTTGCGTCCTCGTCAGATATACCCATCTTCGTGAGTTTTTTCTTTGCAGAAGTCGGGGCGGGATTTTCAGCTATCATTTTGGCTAATTCAGAAAGAGTCTTTTTTTGACGGCGTGCTTGTCCCGATGCAATACCGCCTTTTCTTCCATTTTGAGCGGCTTCCGTGCGGCTTTGTTCACTTGTAAAGTCAAAAGATTCTATGTCTTTTCTTGCCATTCTGACATTCCAATCATACCCTTTCTGAAAATAAAAATTCTGCCACGTATAGCTATAGATATATACTATATTACCATACATGGCAGAAAAATTTGTCCCCACATTTTAATATTAATTGTAATATTATATTTCTCTTAGTTTTCTTAGTGTATCATAAAACATAGCCATTGCCTTGCGCTTGTATGCGTAGAAATCGTCTCGCTTTGCAGGTATGTACTTTGTCTTCATGATACGGTCATAGGATTTGTTTGCTACAATAGATTCGTACACCAGAAGTTCAATTCCTGGAGGGCAAGAACTTATGCAGCAGTGTAAAATATCATGTCTCTGCTCTGGCGTAGCTTTTTGACATATATCCTTTAAACGGTTAATATCTTCTGGATATACGCCAAAATCAACAAGTGACTTTTGCCTGGTTCGCATATCATCACCGCCTTTTTTATGTACAGTTCCACATTCCAATCAAGTACACGACATACATTGCAGAATAAAATACCGTGAATGATATATTATTCTCAACAGCTGCTCTATGGGCTTTTACCATTGCATAGAGTGCAATTAAAAAATTAATAATTATCCCTGTTGCTTTTAGCTCGAACATATCATCACTCCTTTTTCATTGCTATTTACGCTTACCACCCACACACGCCGCCCAGAGAAGAATACCGAATGCTCCGAACAGTGTGCTTAATGTGAATGCTATTAAAATATCAATCATTATTCTTCATCTCCTCTAACTTCTTTTCAGCTTCTTCACGAGTGAGGAATACAGTTTTACCAAATCTGTTAACATAAGTGTTTACATTTATAGATGAAAGATAAGTTGGACACACATAATATTCTTTTTTACTATCACATTCGTATTCACAGCCACTACAACTGTATTCATCAAATCTTGAACCGCATTCTGAGCAGACTGTCCATCTGGAAGAGATAATATATATTTCTTTATTATTAGCTGGTAATCTCACAAGCAAGCCCTGCTCTTCTGCGTCTTTGTAAGATTTTAATTCTTCAAGCCACTCCGCAAGTTGATCGTACTGATTGGCACGTTGTGCACAATTATCGTAATACTCTTTCAAATTAGGAAAATTATATGTTGCTTCGGCACGATTTGTTTTTGCTACTTCTTTTGCGTGTTTAATAGCTTCATCAAGTGTTAATCTCTCCATCTGCTTCACCTCTTAAAAAGACATATCTTCTAAATGCTCATAAATTTTATGTGGAATAAAACAAATTGTCATAAGTACAAATCTTAATATTGTTATTGGAATCTCTACCAGCATACACAATATGCACCAAATACATGCCAACTTATTTCTTCTCCACCATTCCGCTGGTTTTATTGAAACATTTCCGTCCGTATCTCTTAATTCTTCAAAGGCAATTTTGCTAATTTTTATCATCTACTTCACCTCTTCCATTTGACTTTCTACAGTATCTGCAAGTAGCTTCAAGGACTTAATAAATGAGTTCGTCAATGCTGTTCTGTCTGAGTATTTAATTAATGTTCTGACAAGGCTTATGGCATCTTTGAGCTTCTTCTTCATCTTCGACGATTTTGGATGCTTCAAGCAATGTCTTTTCAAAGCTGTAAGTAGCGATCTTATTATCGTAAAAAATCAATATGTTTGGAAATGGAATTTCGATAGGGTTTAAATCGTTTTTGCTCCCCATGTGAATCCTTGCAATTTTGCTATTTTCAGAACACCCAAATATTCTTCCTGTGTCTTTACGAACACGTTTTTTCCTGTTAAATTAATCATATTTTTCCTCCCTTAATCTTATTGCTCGCTTTACCTCTTTATCAGAATCTCTGACAACTCTACCACTTGCGCATTTTACACATTTGATTCTCCAACCACCTTTATATCTTTCGAAATGTCCATAACCTGTTGGGACTTTTTCACCGCAACAATAACAAGTTCCTGGATACCTATTCCTTGCCATTTACTTCACCTCTCCTGTAATTTCATCAGTACACTGATTCCACCCTTCTGCGAATCCCGCATCAAATGTATTGGCCGGATAATCTCCATTGTCTTTCTCTGGCAAATCCATAAGTGGACACCAATCAGGTCTTGATTTGCTTTCGCAATCATAATGTTCTTCTGTCATCAGAATTGCATCATAATCTAAACAGTCAGCTAATTCACAGCATCCCTCATATTCAAGATTTCCACAATATTCAGTTCCGAACGGGCAGCCATAACAATTTTCTGGCGTGTCAATCACTAATACTGATTTACTCATTTTCTTCTACCTCTTTTCTGCAAGAATGCTCCATATTGCGAAAGACTAATGATAGTATCTTTTTCTCTTGTAGCCAGTCCATACCCAAGTCTTCCATTTTTTTATTTTCCTCTTTCGTAAACATGGTTGAAATGTCCTTGCCTTTACTCATCTGATTCCTCCTGTAATAATTCTGGGTTGTCAAACACGTTTCCGGCAGTTTCAATCTTTCTGTGCCAATATCCAAGTTCTTTTCTGTAAAATGTCTCTTCTGGAAAATCAACATAAAATCCAAAATTATAGCTTCCGTAATCAAAACTCGAACAATACATTCCAAATTTTACCGGGGCATATTCTCCGTTATGATTAACAATATCGTTCTCCCAAATTTTCTTCCCGTTCTTGTCGGTCAGACCTGTGAACTGACAGAGGGTTTCTATATCAATTATATTGGTATATACTGTAAACAGATCTGAATCCTTCCGATAAAAAATAATGTCCTTCCCCCCTATGTGATATTGATCTCTTAGGTAATATCCCTCAACCCATTTTCCATCATAAACGCTCTTTGCCTTGAAAAGAATTTCTCTCATATCACACCTCCTTCGGTTTTTCGCACCGCTCAAACTCGATCACCCAGACCCACGGGTTCGCATTCCAGCCGTAGCGATCAAGGTCTGATTTCTTAATGGTGGAATCCCAAATTTTAGCGAATCTTTCTATCGCTGTACGCCACATTTTTTCTTCCCAACCAACGTTTTTTCCATTCTTCCAATTTGCTCCCTCTGCTTTTGCGCCATCTTCTGTGATATTCTGTAACCGCTCCACGCTCACATTCGTAACCTTCAGCCAGATACGAGCAGCTTTTTTCGGCATGTGGATTGATGGTTTCCACGGCTCTTCTGCGTCTTCAGAATTTGCAATGCTAGCCTTATATCCATAGTGTTCTTCCAGATGGCACCCTTCACCTTTTCCAACCCGCTTTGTATATCTGTGCCAAGTCTCACGAACATACAGGATATCTTCCGGCTGATATGGCGATCTTCTTTCCGGCTCCAACGGATAACCACATCTTGCACAGTATACGTTCTCTGCCAGGTTATCATATATGTATTCGTTGTGAACATATTTGCAATTCGGGCACTCTTCCCATTGCGGTTTTACAATTCTTCTGGTACAGCTTTTTCTTCCGTCCAGAATTGCTCGAACCATTTGGGTGTTGAATAAAATCGGTTTAGTTGCCATCTACTCCACCGCCTTTCACAATTTCTATCGCCCTGCTCAGTCCAGCATTGTATCCTTGATGCACATCAGATAAGATACATTCTGATTCAATGAATTTGTCTCTTTTCAATTCGTTGATAACCTTGTCCACATCAAAAGCTGTCGGCTGCTCGTCCACAATATGTATATATCTGTCTATAATCTTCTGTATTGGTTCTCCTAAGATATTTTGAAGCAGTATATCTTTTTTTAATTTATCTGTGTCGATTAACCTCATTCCTCATCCCTCCTTGTATGGTTCTGGAAGTGGTCGCCATGCCGTAATATCAATCCAATCATAATTGCTATCAAGATAATATTCATCACAATCAATAAAGCTTGTATCTTGCCATGTTGTTTCTCCGTTAGTAACCAATATTTCTTGTCCGTCATCTGGCATTTTGCAGTCAAGCATATACTGTATATCAGTTGATATGGATTCTTCCGCACGTTCTTTTTCTGATATCTGATGATATTTTACCGGAATCCAGCCATTTTCTTTCTCGTCCTGTTCAAAATCATTCAGAAGAGTATTCACAATATCCAGCGCACTCCCTGGAAGCCCATGCTTATACTGTGATTTATTTTCTATCTCAGTTTTGTATTGTTCTAATCTGGTTCGTACTCTGCTCATACAACCACCTCTGTAAAATACTCATCCAACATTTCTTGAGATATCTCAATCCACTTGTTTGTATTTATGCCGTTAAGACGAATGTCTTCGCCGATAAAATTTTCATTTCCAACTTCATAGGTTTCGCCAACCTTAATTTCTATACAATTTTCAATGTAAAACCCATCATCGTCATAGCTATCTAACATGAACGCCTTTACGCACTTATATTTCATGCTTCCACCTCGCTATCCTCTGGCATCTGGAACGTCATTCCTTTTTTGAGCATTTCTCCAAGTTCTCTTGCATGTGCTTTGTTTTCTTCCGTTTTTGGCTTCATACTTAATATCCTACATACTTCTGGAATTACATATTTTGTGTATTCCGAATCTCCATAGGCTTCCTGAATCATATTCAGTACCTTCATGGCTTTTGCTTTGGTAGAATATTCAGCCATATTGCAACAACTGCCTTGACTTCCGATATACATTGCTGTTGCTCCGTTAATGTCTCGAATTGCGATACTGAAAACATTATTAATGTTTACTATTACGGTTTTGTCCTGACTTCTGATTAGCATTTTATGTCCTCCTTATTCGATAAAATTTGTTCCGCATTGACAATGATAACTAATATGTCCGTTATACTTACTTACATTTGCCATTACCTTTCTACCGCATGAAAAACAAGTTACCTCTTTTGTCAGCGGCTTTTCGTATTCTTCTACTTCTTTATCTTGAATAAACCTCTGACCGCACCAGTGGCACTGCTTAGTGCTGTACGGCATCTCTCCACAAATAGGACATTCTGGAATTATTCCGTAACCATCATTTATGATTGGGAGTTTTATCGGCTCTCGCTTTGAATAGATATTCCAGAGTTCTTTTCTGCGGTTTTCTTCGTCTTGCTCTATTAAAGCCTTGTACTTCTCTTCCTCTTCTTTGTCCCAGTAAATGACACAAGCTTTATCTTCCGGTGAAATGTCTTTGGTGTACGGCTGTGTTGTGCAATGATAGCCTGTTTCACCCTTCCTTTTTCTTGACTGGCATCTCACACAACCACCGCATTTTTTATCCAACAATTCTTCTGGATAAATGCTTGTGCTGGAACGTCTTTCTCTTTCTGGCATTCCGTCACTGAATTTAATTTCACTCATTATTTACCCTCCTTTTTCAACATCGGAAACAGCCATCCTGACTTTTCGTTCGATGCAATCCAATCAAATTTTAGCTCTGATAATTGGTACTCTTTATTGCATCTTTCACAAGTGAATCCTTTCGCTTTACTGTATTGCCCTATAATTCCACCGCATCCACATCTACAGTGTTTATAATCCATTTCTCATCCTCACTTTCCCCATGTAAGCAACTACATGGTTAATCAGCAAAACTCCATCTGTCCATCATCAATAAACTTCTTTTTCTTCCGGCTTAATGTATCACCCTGCTGTTTCAATCTATCTACACGGACTTTCTGGTTAAAGTTTGCCATATAATCATCGTCAACTTCTGGCGGTACTTTTAGAAAATATTCTTCTGGAAGTGGAAGATTATGTTCCTCGCAACAATTTGCAATCTCATTTCTGTATGAAAGAATATGGTTTCTGGTTAGATTCATATTGCATCCATCTGTCCAGAACGGATCATTACAGCCATTTTCGTTGATGTGTTCCCAGATAGCACGCTCATGTAATAGATTTTCTCTTAACAGCTCTAATTCCTGTTCTGGCGTTTTCTGCTTCATTCTCCTTCTCCTTTCGCTCATGTAAACAACTGACACGCTATTGTGCAGTTAGTACATGATTTTAATACTCAATAAAATCAGATAATTCCATCTGACCAACTACATTATTGTCTTGCATCCACCATAGATATACTTCTTCGCCACAACTCCACTTCACATCTTTTCCGCGCTGCTTGCGTTCCTCAATCATTCTGTCAAAAGCACGTATATAGGCTTGCTTGTATTTTGGGAAATCATACATTTCCTTTTCCCTCTGCTTCTTCGATGCAAGCGGACAGCCTAAGCAACCTAACCTATTATATCCGCATTGGTACAGCTCACATACCTGAATATCTTTTTCACCAATGAACTGCCAGATATTTTGATCTGTCCAGTCAATAATTGGATTAACTACTGTCTTTGCTTTCATCTGGCAATTTTCAAATAATCTTCTAGTACAATCATTATCGGTTATAAGCATTTTCTCATCAGAAACGCCGATACTTTTGCTTGCTGTCTGTCCTAATACTTCAAATGGGCTTCTATTACTTCTCTTGCTACTTTCAGACCATCTAACGCCTGTTGCAATCATTCTGTTAGGATTCCCACCTTCTTTCAGTTCTGAACAGCAATACCGAACAATTCTGGTAGGTGGCATTAGTTTTCTTGGAATAAGATTCCACATTGTAAGACGGTTGCCGTTTTCCTGCACATGATAATCAATCTCGCATTTGATGCCTTTGTCCGTCAATTCAGAAAACGTATTCTTGATATGCCTTACTGTCTGCGGTGCATCAACAGTGGTATGTGAGTTATGTACTTCAAACGGGATTCCAGACATTCTGAATAGTTCAAGAAGCACATCTGAATCCTTTCCGCCGGAATACTCACATACAAGTGGTTTGTTATAATGTTTCAACGAGAGATCAGACGCAAGCTGGATTCTTTCAATTGCTTTTTGTTCTAAATCCATAATATTTACACTCCAAATCTTCTGACCAATTCTTTACACATCGGTCTCTACCTTTGAATAACTCAATCTATACGCCCTCTGCTCTGTCGGATCTTCGCTAACAAGCAATCCGTTATCTAAGAGCAAATTAAAGTGTTTTCTGGCAGTAGCCATTGAAATGTCCAATCCATCTGCAATATTTCTTGTAGACGGCATATAGTGGTGCTTGCGGTAATACTTCAGAATAAAATGATATACCGATTTATACATCTCCTGTCCCTCTTTGTGTTTGCGCTCTGTATTGTATTTTCCCATGGTCATTACCCCCAATCTTGTAATCCACTGCTATTGCCCTTTATTCCATTCCTCATAGCTGTTGTACGCCCATTTACTCCATAAGCTTCATGCAACCCTTTATGATATCCATTCCGATACTGATTCTGGTTGTTATGATATAATTCAATAAAATCATTGATATCATAATTTTCTTTTGGATTAGCTGTTACGTATTCCTCTGCTTCCTTCTTTGTTCCGTAATTGCTCAATTCAGCACAACGGATAAAATCGCTTTTGTTCATGTCCATTTATTTCACCTCTAACCGTTAATACGGAATCTCAAATCAAGATTCAGTTCCTCTTTGATTGATCTTCTATAATCCTCCCAGGTTGCCATATCATCCATCAGATAATCAGCCCCCCTGTCCATGCCGTCCATAAACTTCTGGCATCTTTTCTGACCGAATCCAAATTCATCATGCAGGACAGCTATCGCCATGATCACGCAACATTCAGATACAAGCTGTTTAATCTTCTCAGATGCTTTGTCCAGGTCTTTTCTTGCCAGGGAAGTATGTATTCCTGTTACTCCCCTGAATCTGCATTCCTTTTCGAGAGCTTCAAGCCAGCCCTCTCTGGTGATTCGTCTAGCGAGGTCAAGACCATCTTCCCTGCCGCGTTCATATTCACGCATTTTATTCATTTCTTCATCTTTCCGAACCCGTATCCTGTCGGAGCATAGGCTCTATCAGTACTCGGGTGTGCTGTTTTAAGCAACCCATCATCAATAAGCTGGTTTAAATGTCTCCAAATGGTAGCTCTGCTTGCGTCTACCTTCTCACAAATCTCGCTGACCGATGGTGCATATCCAACAAGTTTAAAGTAGCTTACTACATACATGTAGATTTCTTTTCTAAGAGCCTGTCCCTGTTCGTATTTGTTCTTAGTGTTGCACATTCTTTCTCACTTCCCTCTGTTTGGAATCTAATAACTTATTAAAAGCAACTAGACAATTCTTAATAAACTGTTTATCATTATCGTCAGGGCACATTTCCGCATACTCTCCAAGTTCTATCAGACGATCAGTAGCCTGCTTGGAATATTCGTCTGTAAGTTCGGCTGAATAGAAATCTTTTATAGTTTTCCAAAATTCAGTCATAAACCTTTGAATATACGGAATATCCTTTGCTTCTACTTTTATTTTTATCATCTCCTTTGAGTATTGTATACAATGTACTGTATACGCTCTATTTAATTTTATTTTATAAATATAATATATTTATATTATTTTAATATAAGTAACCTTTGTTAACCGTAAAGTAACCGTACTAATTTGTGTAAACCATTGATTTTACAGGTAGGTAACCGAGTAACCGAGTAACCCTGACTTTCTCATATAGAGAAACTTTTATACTCAATATGTGCATATAAATACTCAAATATATATATGCAGAATCAAAGGTTACCTAGGTTACCCGGTTACCTTTTGAACGAATTGTTTGTTAATCAAACACAATATCGTCTGTAATCTCAAAATCATCATTACAATTAACAAATCCTTTTGGAATTTCATCCACAATTTTCAAAAACACACATTTGGTGACAATTCCGTCCAGTTTCTTCGCTTTGGTCGGATAACCTCTGCTGTCGGTTTCCACAAGCCCCTTTTTAACAGCCCATGACAAAAATGCTTTTCTGGAGAATCTTCCGATTTTGCACAGATCATCAAACGCTGCACTATAGATTATTGCAGTTGACGTTTTTTCTACCGGATCATTGTCAATAACTCCCCATCTTTCTGTTTTAATGTCCGGGTCATCATCGAATTTAATTCCGTTCATGGCAATCTTGTCAACCACGAACCAGTAAGCACGTTCATTTTCAGACACCATTTCTTTCTCTGCCAGGAGGCTCTTTGCTGTCTCAATGTCAATGTACTGGTCATCATGGAATAGCTGATCTGTTGCAATCTTATCTGCTGCCAAAATAATGCTCATTGAAATACTCTGCTTCTGCATCTTGTCATCGTCCTGTATAAGCTCTTGATAGTGCTTTTGCAGGGCTTTTATATCATCAATAGACATTTCCTTGACTGCGTTCACAAAGTCGATTCCTGCATATCCGTAGTTCTTTTTAAGGGTATCTGCGGTAAGCTGTGGATCATCAAATATCTTTTCAGAACACTCGACTTCAATAATTCGGTTAATTGCTCCGCCTTGGCTGACATATCCGGCAAGCGGACGCTCGCCATTGGTCAGAATGCAGTTCTGCCAGCGGTTCTCCCGGTTGACACCCAGTTCTTTGTTAGAACGGCTCTTTCCTTTGCCAGAACACAGATCGTACACAATCCCTTCAAAGTTATCTCTGATCTTGGCGGATACCTTGGAAGTATCATCCAGAATCAGTGGAAGATTATTGAGCATATCAGACTTTGCTTCCAGTGCCACATCTGTTGTCTTGAAGTCTCCTATATACCTAGATTCACCCGGATTTGCCCATACGGAAGCCCCCAACATAAGCGTCACAGTCTTGCCGCCCTCAGTTTCTCCCCAGAGGTCTACAAAAAATGGAAGAGCACCGACCAGTTTAATTAGAATACTAGCGAAGCTTGCAGCCAACATGATTTTTGGCTCTATTCTCCCAGTAGCACGAACTTTCTTCACGTGCTCATACCATTCTGTTCTGCTGCCACTTACACTGATACTTTCATACAGTTGCCGGAACCTCATGTCTCCATCAAATACAATGTCCTTGTCATAGGGAAGAAAATAATCCCTGATCCACCCAATTTTGCTGGAGGAATACTGAATTTTGATATAATCGTCATTTGCATTCTCAACGTCTGAAAGATACCGCACAAGAAACTTCGCATTCTCAGATGTCACTGAAATCCCAAGCGCAGACAAACCAACGATTTTAGTAGATGATGCAACCATGGTTTTCGGTACAATAACCTCGGACCATTTATTATTTCTCTTATAGATTAGCTTTATCTGTTCTTCTCCGGTTTCCAGATTCTTCATTCGTTCAATCGGAAGAATAGGATGATAACAGGCTATAATATCCGGCGATCCTGGATTAGTGTTTGATATTCTGATTCCATCATCGTCTGCTATCCAGTTAAGGCACTTCATTCTGTCATATTCACAATCAGAGAAATTAGTCCACTGGTCCAGCATAGACAACGTCCTATTGCTTTTCTCTTTCTCAATCATCTGCTTCTGTACTTTAGTGTATGCTTTAAGCAAATCTTCGAATTTTTTCTTTACGCCAAGCTCCTTGGCCCTATCCAGAAGAGTCAGTGTAAGACGTGCCTTGTATATCTCGTCTTCCTGGCTGAATATCTCGTCAAACACTTCTTCGTCCAGAATAGAATCCTTCGTGAGCTTGTTTATCATTTCCACGTATTAATCACCTTCTTCCAGTCCTGCTATGAATCCATGGTGATATAGTGCAAGCTGCAACCTGTTCCATGATTCGCACCATCCGTCAGATAATGGTTTTACCCTGCCAAGGATAGCCCTGTAGAAATCTATATCAGACAAGCATTCTTGCAGCACAGCCTTTTTTTTCTGTTCTTCCTTTTGCCTCATTTCCATCTGCTTCTGATGGTGATATATTGCCATTCTGGAAGAGAAATCTGGTTTCTGGTAAGTTCCTCCAAGTATGGTAAAAGCTGTCTTAAAATCGCAATTATCCATGTTCTGAACGAAAGTAAAAATATCTCCTGACGCGCCACATCCGAAGCAATAGTAGCTGTCTTTGTAAATTTTCATTGAAGCAGTACGGTCACTGGGATGAAATGGGCAACTGATAAAGCCAGCTCTGTTCGGAATCATTCCGTATCTGGAAAGAACATCTCTCATGCTGTTCTGCTGCTTAATTTCTTCTTTCGTCATGTCAGCAACTCCACGATTCGCCGTCCAGTCTCTTTTTTTGTGCAGAATTCAAATCGGACACCGTATTTATCTCTGATCGTACATAGAGATTTGTATAGTTGACAGCCGTCAACAGCTTTATCAGATATTACAGTTTTTACTTTTTTACCGTTTACTGTCTTCCAGATAACTTTATGTTTTCGGGGATTCTCCCAGAAATATACATCACCAACTGATTTAATATCTGGTCCATGCTCACATAGGATAATCAACTGAATACCTGCTTCACGCGCTCTGATAAGCTCTGCCTTGAATCTTTCGTGCTGCTGGCAGACATTTCCACAAAGTTCTTGTAAATCCTTTTTACGGTCAATACAGAGCTTTGCATTATCAAGACTTTGATAATCTCCGCAATACAATTTAGAACGAAAATACTGCACTCCAAGGCTATCAAACTGACTCTGAATCCGTTCCCATTCTGATTTATGTTCCCTTGTGTCCACTTGTATAACCATAAAAAACACATCCTTTTAATTAAATGGAAGTTCTTCATCAATTCCATCTGGAATACTCATAAAGTCCGTACCTTCCGGATTCATTCCCATGATAGCTTCTTCCTTCAGATGATCGTCATACGCTTTTGTGGTACGCTCTTCTGGGATATCTGCGTCCTTAATTCCCTCCACACTGCGGAACCATGCTAACTTGTGACGTTTCACTTCTTTATTGTCGTACCAGTCTTTCTCCAGACGGAAGATGCCACCGATCAGCTTGCCTTTGAACTGCTGTCCGAAGTTATCGCCCCACTTAACAGCAAATCCAGGATTTGACTTTTCTACGCATGTAATGAATGTTTTGAGATTACGAACACCATAATCTACACTATCGTCAATAACCATGTAGTTTGTGCCTGCATTCGGATATTTCTTATCTGGTCGGATATCATTTTCGAACTGCTTCATAAAATATCCAGCCTGTTCGTCACCGTCGGCAAAATCAAACAGAATAACGAGCATATTTTTAGTTTTTCCCTCATCGTCTGGTTTTGACTGACGTTCAGACACCTGTTTAATCACCATTTTATGACCGCCAAGCTTAATTGGTTCAAATTCTCCTGCTGCCTGTGTTGTATCATACATTGCCGGTTTATTCATCTTTATTCTCTCCCTTTCCTAATTCGTAATAATCTCTAATAATCTTGTCTACCGCTGCCAGATCATTGTCTATGGTCAGTGAATCAAACATACCAATCGGTGATTTGCTGACAGCTCCCTGACTTGCCTGAGTGACAAATAAATGTTTTCCACTTTCTTCAATGCAGCGGAGAACAATCGTAAACATGCCCTCCACGCAAACTTTTTCATCCAAAAGTTTTCCTATTGTCTTTGGCTTTACATCTCCAGAATCGTCCTTATCTTCATGCATCATAAGATATACGACTTTGCTTTCCGGAACCTTTGTTACAATGAACTGAATTAGATTCCAGAAATAATCACCAATGTCATTGTAAAGTGAAAATACTGCATTACCTTTTCCGGCAGAAGCGTGTCCACGCATAAAGTGGTTTGTGATAAGATAGCCTGCATCATCAATTACAATTGACTCTGCTTTTGATGCAATCAGGCACTTCATTACCTGCTGGTAATCATCTGTAAACCATCCGTCAATTTTCCCCTTGAATGGAAGTGGCTTGTTTAATACTCTGATAAGGTTCCAGTTTTTGTTTTGACAGTTTCTAAGACTGGTACTTTTGCCAGAACCAGATTTTCCTATAATTAATACGGGTGTTGCGATAAGTCATTCCTCCTTGTCATAAACTACATGCTTGCTGCCCTCAACGATCAGCAAACTTGCAATATCTTTCATTGATAAGGTCGATTCGTTATAGATTTCAACCAGTGCATTGTAAGCACCTGTTGATACTTTCACGACCGGGTTGTCCTTATCGGTTGCCGGCTGCTTCTTTCTTGCCGGAATACGGATTTCAAATTCACTCACTGATACTTTCCTCCTTATATGATTTCTGGGCCGTTAAAAGCCCATTTAAAGCCTGTACATAACTCGCCAATGCTCTCGCCTTGTATGATTCCTCTATCGGATTATCCGGCACAATAGCAAGCTGGGTGTCAATCAATCTAACAATCTCATTAATGCGTTCTTCCATGTTTACACCGCCTTAAAAAAGCAATACAGGTTGTCTGATCTGTCGCCCTCTCCTGGAACAATCTTTCCATCTTCCTTTCGGTCTCCAGCGTGATATTCGATTCTGTCCAGGTACATGTCCGCATTTTCATAATCAAGGATATTGTCTCCTCGACTCTGCATTTCCCGGAGAAGATCATTGATTACCTGGGCCAGGGTGAGTGTAGGTAGCATTCTGAGCATTGATGTCTCATACATCATTAGCATTCACCTCTTCTTCAAGAAGTCTAAGCATGTGAGTTTTAGCTTTTTCAAACTGTCTACGATTAAATTTTTCTTGCGCGTCACTTAATAAGAGCGTGTATAATCCATCATATCCATGATCCTTTTCAAAACCTCTATCCATGATATAGATGTTAACAGATCCAGTTCCAGTGCTAATATCAATGGATAAATAAGCAGGTGTTTCATTATAAATACGTTCTCCGAGATCAATAATCTCTTTAATCATTTTCCACAACATTTCCATTCTCCTTTCTTAAAGCAGTGCTAAATACGTAAACAATGCGAATACGATACTTGCCAGGACTTGCTGCAAGTTCTTCTCCCACATCCACACCGGAAGAAAAGTAAGCAGAATCCCAATAATCGCACTGACTACGATATCCTTTCTGTTCTGTCTAGGTGATTTCATTTTTTTCCCTCCAAAAAGAAAAAGATTACAGACTGTAAGCAATATACCAGAAGATATTAGTAATGATTAACAGCGCGGCAGTCAAAAGCCATGCACTGAACCACTTCTTAGTCTCTCTTTTTGCTTTTCTTACGATTTCAGTAGCTAACGCTGTCTCGAAATCGTTCCATGTAATCTTTTCATTTGTTACATTTTTTTTATTTTCCATGTTATTTTCCTCTCGCTTAATATTGACTTTTTAGCGGATAGAGGATTATAATTTACCTGTATCCACTAAGGTTGGTTTAGTGGCTTACTGCTCCGGGGTGGAGGTGCCGACTCCCTCCGGGGCGCTTATGCCAAATTTGCTTCTTTTCTTCTGTAATAGTCCAAGATAATTCTCGAACATTCATCGACGATTTTTTGATTGTCTTCCGGTGTATTATCCTTGCAGTAATCATCATGTATTCTGATTATCCCGCCAGATTCATTTTTTATTGTTTTAATTACTGCCATAAGAATCTCTCCTTTCTACGATAGATTATGATGCTTCTTCTATTTTTGCTTCTTCTGCAAAATGTTTCTCCATGAGATCGGCAATCATCAAGTATTCTTCGGCGATTTTGCCTTTTCTGGTATTTTTCACCTGTTCGCGGAACTCTGGAATTGTTCCATAGAAGCAGCCGCAAGACACTTTAACTTGTTTGTCCTTACATCTGAAGAATGTAGTTGTGCGGAATTGAGTACCGAATCCATGAATAGTTGCGTAATCTGCATTGTCGAACACCCTTGCATTGCCGAACACCCATGCATTGTCGAACACCTCTGCATTGCCGGACACCTCTGCATTGTAGGACACCCTTGCATTGCCGGACACCCTTGCATTGTAGGACACCCTTGCATTGCCGAACACCCTTGCATTGCCGGACACCCTTGCATTGTCGGACACCCTTGCATTGCCGAACGCCCATGCATTGCCGGACACCCTTGCATTGCCGAACGCCCATGCATTGCCGGACACCCTTGCATTGTCGGACACCCTTGCATTGTCGAACACCTCTGCATTGTCGAACACCCATGCATCGCCGGACTGGTTTACATTTTCTTCTTTTTCTACCCATCCGCCAGTTTCTCCGGCTTCTACATTCCCAAATGATATGAGCGCCTTGATTCGAAAAAGCTTCTTCCCGAAAATGTTAATTTTGGTTTCTGATGTTAATTCAAATTTCTTCATGTTTTCCTCCTTAATTACTGTGAAGTTACAGCTTCTTTCTTATCTGATTCTTGCTCCAGATTATTCTCAGAAAAAACTTTCCGTCTTCTTCTCAAATAATGTCTTGCCATTCAGATTAGCTCGAAGCTCATATTTATGATCTTGATATTGACTCTCTTGAAGAATCTGGGCTAAAATGTCGTTTGGAGTAACCAATTGACATGTAAAAGTAGCTTGCGGACATTGAAGTTGTGACTCAATATCTGATATTCTCTTTTCAAGAGAACGGATCTTTTTCCTGGTTGATTTGCTCAACTGTTTTCACCTCCCTACCTTGACTTTTTATATTTGTTCTCCTATCCTGTAAGCGCAGGCACTGGAATGCTGAGTATTGAGGAAAGGAGACGAATATGGTTGAAACAATTACACGACTGTATCATTGCCACAAGATTCACAAGCATGTGACTGTTTATGAAGAGTATGAGGTTTCTGGTAACAGCCGCCGCCTACTGCGGTGCTCATGTCCATATCATCAATACACGGAAATGAAGCCGCACTGT